>VAOX01044474.1_pt1 | contig 45152 bp, 40 predicted proteins | sample 3393891 | NCBI WGS metagenome assembly VAOX01 (sample SAMN08290429, study PRJNA428436) | hydrothermal vent metagenome | isolation source: Deep-sea hydrothermal vent chimney | place: Indian Ocean: Southwest Indian Ridge | depth 2822 m m
GAACTGAAATCTCCCGGCCCGCATCGCCTTTGGTATGTAGCAGATGCTTTCCGCATGGGCCTGAGTGTAGATGAGTTATTTGAACTGACCTTTATCGATCGCTGGTTTCTGGTGCAGATCGAGGAAATCGTAAAACTGGAAAATGAAGTCCATGAGCAGGGTAAGGCGGCGTTAGACAAATCACGCATGCGCAAACTTAAACGCAAGGGTTTTTCTGATCGCAGGCTGGCAAAATTGCTGGACATTGATGAACAGGAACTGCGGGCTTTGCGCCATGCGCAAGGTGTGCGGCCGGTATACAAGCGGGTGGATACCTGCGCCGCTGAGTTTGCTACCAATACCGCTTACATGTATTCCACTTATGAAGATGAATGCGAAGCAGCACCGACAGACAAAGATAAGATCATGGTGCTGGGTGGCGGGCCCAATCGTATTGGCCAGGGGATTGAGTTCGATTACTGTTGTGTGCATGCGGCTATGGCCTGCCACGATGACGGTTACGAAACCATCATGGTAAATTGCAACCCGGAAACCGTGTCTACCGATTACGATACTTCCGATCGTCTTTATTTTGAGCCGTTGACACTGGAAGACGTGCTGGAACTGATTGATCTGGAAAACCCCAAAGGGGTGATTGTTCAGTATGGCGGACAGACACCATTAAAACTGGCGAGGGATCTGGAAGCAGCCGGTGCGCCGATTATTGGCACCAGTCCGGATTCGATTGACCTGGCCGAAGACCGGGAACGTTTCCAGCAATTGATTCATGAGCTTGGTTTGAAACAGCCGCCCAATCGTACCGCGCGCGCGCCGGAAACAGCCGTGAAACTGGCCGAGGAAATTGGTTATCCACTGGTAGTGCGTCCTTCCTATGTGCTCGGTGGCCGGGCAATGGAAATTGTTTATAACGAAAAAGAGCTGCGCCGATATATGACCGAGGCGGTGCAGGTTTCCAATAATTCACCTGTACTGCTGGATCGTTTTCTGGATGATGCGGTGGAAGTCGACGTGGATGTGATTTGTGACGGCAAGGATGTCTTGATTGGTGGCATCATGCAACACATTGAACAGGCCGGGGTGCATTCCGGTGATTCTGCTTGTTCTCTGCCACCCTATAGCATTTCCGCCGAATTGCAGGATGAGATGCGCGAACAGGCCGCCAAAATGGCCAGAGCCTTGAAAGTTGTTGGTCTGATGAACACGCAGTTTGCGATTCAAAAAAATGTGGTCTATGTTCTGGAAGTTAATCCGCGTGCTTCGCGTACCGTGCCCTATGTATCGAAGGCAACCGGGGTTCCATTAGCGAAAGTGGCGGCGCGTTGCATGGCGGGTCGCAGTCTGATAGAACAGAATGTCACTAAAGAGATTGTGCCGGAATATTTTTCGGTTAAGGAAGCGGTGTTCCCCTTCAACAAGTTCCCCGGTATCGATCCTCTGCTAGGGCCGGAAATGAAGTCTACCGGTGAAGTGATGGGTGTGGGACGCAGTTTTGGTGAAGCCTTTGCCAAGTCACAGATTGCCGCTGGGGTGATTTTGCCGAGTAAAGGTCGGGCTTTCCTTAGCGTACGTAATACCGACAAGCCGGACATCGTTGAAATTGGACGTCAGTTGCAGGCTCTGGGTTTTGATCTGGTTGCGACCCATGGTACGGCTAAAATACTGGTTGATGCTAGACTGGAAGTACAGCGTGTTAACAAAGTAACTCAAGGTCGGCCACATATTGTTGATATGATCAAAAATGATGAGATTAGTCTTATCGTGAATACTACTGAGGGTAGTCAGGCTATTGCTGATTCCGCCACTATTCGCAGTAATGCTTTGCAGCATAAGGTGACCTACACCACCACCCTGGCAGGGGCGCTGGCCCTGTGCCGGGCCTTACGACAATCCGATTTAAGTACCGTAAACAGGTTACAGGATTTGCATCAGGAGATATCCGTATGAGCCGAGCACCGATGACAAGCCAGGGCGCAGAAAAACTTCGCGTAGAATTGAAAGATCTGAAAAGTGTGCGGCGACCCAGGGTCATCCAGGCTATTGCCGAGGCGCGCGAACATGGCGACTTAAAAGAAAATGCCGAATACCATGCTGCCCGCGAGCAGCAGAGTTTTATTGAGGGTCGGATTCTGGGAATCGAGGCCGCCTTGTCTAATTCACTGATAATTGATGTGGCAGTAGTCGGTGCCAATGCTGGTGATAAAGTGGTCTTTGGGGCAACGCTTGAATTACTGGACGTTGAAAATAACACTGAAGTGACATACCAAATCGTTGGCGAAATGGAGGCCGACATCAAGCAGAACCTGATCTCGATTACCTCACCTATTGCCCGCGCCCTGATTGGCAAGTCGATCGATGATGTGGCTGAAGTTCAGGCTCCCGGCGGCGTGCGCGAATATGAAATCATCTCGGTGTGTTACGAGTAAAAGGTCTATTTATGTTTGACGCCTTCGAACGCGCGCTATTAAGCATCTGGATTGGTGGCATGTGGGCCATTGGTTATCTTGCGGTACCGGTTTTGTTTCATACGCTGGATGATCGCATGTTAGCCGGTATGCTGGCCGGCCAGATGTTCACTATTCTGAATTTTTTTGGCTTGATTTGCGGTCTCCTGTTATTCGCAGGGTTATTCTATCAACAGGGAAAGATAGCATTATCTGGCTGGCGAAGCGGGCTCTTGTTATTTATGTTATTGCTGATCTGTGTAGCCGAATTCATTCTGCAACCACAGATGGCCGAATTAAAACAACAGGGCTTAAATGGCGCGATTTTGCAACAATTTCGCTGGCTACACGGCATATCATCTATCCTTTTCCTTTTTAACACGCTGGCCGGATTATTGCTGAACATTCGCGGTTTGCATAAATAATCGTTCTTCCCCACCGATTCCCTGATTCTGCCATTCCTTAAGTATTGACGTAACACAGATGAATTCTGCTATATTCTGTATGATCTGTGTCAATACAGAGGAGTAGAGTTTGCCGGATTTAATCAAAAATCAGTTGGAAAAACGCTGGGGGCGAATTTTTGAGAATTTGTTTGATGAACTCTATCTATTTCGTGCAGATAATCTGAAGTTTATTCTGGCCTCCAAAGGCGCACTGCATAATCTGGGATATTCGACTAAAGAGTTGATTAGTATGACTCCGGTTGACATCAAGCCGGGACTCACCAAACAACAATTTGAAGCGTTGCTTGCGCCGTTGCGCAAGGGTGAGCAGGAACTGCTGGTGGTTGAAACGGTACATCAGCGCAAGGATGGCAGTTTCTATGATGTGGAAATACGTTTGCAGCTTGCGTCTGAAGAATCACCGCCCATATTTATTGCGATTATTCTGGATATCACTGCACGCAAGCAGGCGGAAACGGCGTTACAGGAAAGTGAGCAACGTTATCATGCGCTTGCCAAAGCGGCACCCGTGGGTATTTTTCGCACCAATATGGAAGGTCACTGCCTTTATGTCAATGAGTGTTGGCAGGATATTGCCGGCCTCACGCAGGCACAGGCGCTGGGCACGGGCTGGGCTGCGGCCTTGCATGAGGAGGATCGGGAACGGATATTTTCTGAATGGTATCAGGCAGCGCAGGCACACCGCCGCTTTCAAAGCGAGTGCCGTTTTCAGAAACCGAATGGTCAGGTTACGTATATATTGACACAGGCAGAGGCCGAGAAGGGTACAGAGGGTCAGATCGTAGGCTATGTTGGCACGATTACTGATATCACTGCTCACAAGCGGGCTGAAGTCGCGCTCAGCAAGGTTGCTGCCAGTGTTTCCATTAAGACGGGTGAAACATTCTACCAGCAACTGGTCGAAAATATGGCACATCTGTTCGATGCGGATTATGCTTTTATCGGCCTGCTGGATGAGTCAGATCCTCAACGGATCACCACCCGTGCCATGTTTGCCAATGGTCACATCATTGATAATATCAGTTATATGTTATCGGGGACTCCCTGCGAACATATTATCGGACAGAAAACCTGTGTTTATCCTTCTGCTGTTTCAAGTCTGTTTCCAGGTGATCACGCGCTTAAAACAATGCAGGTTGAAAGCTACATAGGTATTCCCCTGTTTGATTTCGATGGGCATGCACAAGGTTTGATTGTGGTCATGGACAAAAAATCACTTAAAAATCTGGCCAAGGTTCAGCCGATCATGGAAATATTTGCAACCCGGGCCAGTGCAGAAATAGAGCGATTGAAGGCTGCAACCAAGCTTGCCAATCAGCGGGATATGCTGGAGGAACTGGTGCTCGAGCGTACGGCGGAACTTTCCCGTAGCAACCGGGAACTGGAATCTTTCAGTTATTCCGTTTCCCATGATCTGCGTTCACCCCTGCGTGCTATCGATGGCTTCAGCCAGGCGCTACTGGAAGATTATGGCGAATTGATTGATGAAACGGGACAGAATTATTTGTACCGGGTACGGGCAGCCAGCCAGCGCATGGGAGAACTGATTGATGCCCTGCTAACCCTGTCAAGTGTGAGCCGTTATAGCCTGGAACGAAATCCCGTAGCGCTCTCGCAACTGGCCAATGATGTTGTTATCGGGTTACAGGAGAATAGTCCTGACAGGCAGGTAGAGATCCGGATTGCCGATAATTTGCATGTCGAAGGTGATATACATTTGTTACGCATTCTTCTGGAAAATTTGTTATCGAATGCCTGGAAATATACGGCCACGGTTAAGCATGCGCGGATAGAGTTTGATTTTCGTGAAGAAGACGGCGAAACGATTTACTTTGTCCGGGATAATGGTGTGGGATTTGATATGCGCTATGCAGATAAGCTGTTTGGTGCCTTTCAGCGTTTGCATGGAACCGAATTTGAAGGCACGGGAATCGGCTTGGCAACAGTACAGCGCGTTATTCATCACCATGGGGGCAGGGTCTGGGCCCATGGTGAGACAGGTATAGGCGCAACTTTTTATTTTACCTTGTAGGGCGGGTGATATGACTTGGTTATTCTAGTAATTACCGAAACCCTGCATTTCCGATGTATGATAAAATACTGGATTTCAAGGCAGCATGATATGTGGCTTTTCTGCGGTGCGGTAGAGCGCACAGATGTGACCAATAGCCTGAACCTGTTCTGCCGAGGTCTGTTCGATAATACTGTCGATCATTTCCTGGCGTGTGGTTTTATCGGCGGCATTCAGGCGCACCTTGATCAGTTCATGATGTTCCAGCGCCACATTGATTTCAGTCATGACATTTTCCGTGAGGCCGGCCTGACCAACGATCACAACGGGTTTGAGGGGATGGGCGAGTTTGCGCAAATGACTGCGTTGGGTTTTGTTTAGAGCCATAGACAACAAGATACAAGAAAAAAGATGCAAGATACAGGCAAAAATACAGAGTCTTGAATTCTTTTTGGATCTTTTTTCTTGTATCTTCTCGCTTCTCCCTTTTAACTTGTATCTGCCTTTAATCCATGAGCAAAAAAAATCGAACTAAGTCCAGCGGCAAATGGTTACGAGAACATTTTGATGATGTCTACGTTAAACGGGCCCGGAGGGAAGGTTATCGTTCACGGGCGGTTTACAAACTACTGGAAATTAATGAGAAAGATCGCTTGCTGCGCCCCGGTATGAGTGTCGTCGATCTAGGCTCGGCACCTGGAAGCTGGTCGGAAGTTGCGGTAAAAAAAGTGGGTCACAAAGGACGTGTGGTCGCGCTGGATATTTTACCCATGAACAGTATCGCCGGGGTGGAATTTATTGAAGGCGACTTCCGGGAACAGGAAATTTACGATCAATTGCTGGAGGTGTTGGGTAACGCGCCGGTAGACCTTGTAATTTCTGATATGGCACCCAATATCAGTGGTTTGAAGGCGGTCGATCAACCCCGAGCGATGTATCTGGCCGAACTGGCGCTGGAAATGGCGGAAAAAATTCTCAAACAAGGTGGGGATTTACTGGTTAAGGTATTTACGGGTGAAGGAGTGGATGAGTACAAAAAAACGATGCGGCCGTTGTTTGAGAAAATTATTGTGCGTAAGCCCGATGCTTCTCGCCCCCGTTCCCGTGAGATTTACTTATTGGGCCGAGGTTATAGACGTCGGACATAACCCTGATAAATCACAGGACAAGTACTTTTACGACATAATTTTATCTAAAATGCGCAGAAAATTATGCCTAATGCAGCAATGTGTAGTAACGTAAAGTATTGAGAAAATGACCCGGAAAAGCCGGGAAACAGAGGAATTAAATTGAACGACCTGACCAAGAATATCCTGTTATGGGTGATTGTCGCGATCATACTCATGTCTGTTTTCAACAATCTGACCCCGACCAGCTCTAGTAACAAAATCGTTTATTCTGATTTTCTGCATGATGTAAAGCAGGATCGGGTTCGTGAAGTATTGCTGATGGGACGCAACATAACCGGAGTGATGCAGGATGGTACCCGCTTTAGTACCTATAGCCCGGAGACCAGTAATATAGCCCTGATCGGTGATCTCTTGAATGGGGGCGTAAAAATCAATGCTAAGCCGATGGAACAGTCCATCTGGACCCAGATTTTCATTTCCTGGTTCCCCTTCCTGTTGATTATCGGCCTGTGGATTTTCTTCATGCGCCAGATGCAGGGCGGTGGTGGTGGCCGCGGTGCTATGTCCTTCGGCAAGAGCAAGGCACGCCTGCTGGGAGAAGATCAGATCAAGGTTACCTTCAATGATGTAGCCGGGGTGGATGAGGCCAAGGACGAAGTCTCTGAACTGGTGGAATTTCTGAGCGATCCGGGTAAATTCCAGAAACTGGGCGGCAAAATTCCGCGTGGTGTACTGATGGTAGGGTCACCCGGCACAGGTAAGACCCTGCTGGCCAGGGCTATTGCGGGTGAGGCCAAGGTACCGTTTTTCACGATTTCGGGTTCCGATTTCGTGGAAATGTTCGTCGGCGTGGGTGCTTCCCGGGTACGTGACATGTTTGAACAGGCCAAGAAGCATGCGCCCTGTATTATCTTTATCGATGAAATCGATGCCGTGGGTCGCCATCGTGGCGCAGGCCTGGGCGGTGGTCATGATGAGCGTGAACAGACGCTTAACCAGTTGCTGGTGGAAATGGACGGTTTTGAAGGCAATGAAGGCGTCATCGTCATCGCTGCCACCAACCGGCCTGATGTACTTGATCCCGCTTTGCTGCGTCCCGGCCGTTTCGACCGTCAGGTCGTGGTACCGTTGCCGGATATGCGCGGTCGTGAGCAGATTTTGAAAGTTCACATGCGCAAGGTACCGGTATCGGACAACGTCAATGCCAAGAATATCGCTCGCGGCACCCCCGGTTTTTCCGGGGCTGATCTGGCCAATCTGGTCAACGAAGCTGCCCTGTTTGCGGCGCGGGCTAACAAGCGGTTGGTGGAAATGGACGATTTTGAGAAAGCCAAGGACAAGATCATGATGGGCGCGGAGCGCAAGTCCATGGTCATGAGCGAGGAGGAGAAAAAACTCACGGCTTATCATGAGGCCGGGCACGCGATTGTCGGCTTGAGCGTGCCATCGCATGATCCTGTCTACAAAGTGAGTATCATTCCCCGTGGTCGCGCTCTGGGCATTACCATGTTTCTGCCGCTGGAAGACCGTTATAGCTATAGTAAGGAACGGCTGGAAAGCCAGATTGCCAGCCTGTTTGGCGGACGGATTGCCGAAGAGCTGATTTTTGGTTTGGAGAAAGTCACGACGGGTGCCTCCAATGATATCCAGCGCACGACCGAGCTGGCTCGTAACATGGTTACCAAGTGGGGTTTGTCAGAAAAACTGGGGCCGTTGACGTACAGTGAGGAAGAAGGCGAAGTATTCCTGGGCCATTCAGTAACCCAGCACAAGAACGTGTCGGATGAAACCGCACATATTATCGACGAGGAAATCAAGAATATCGTCGAACGCAATTATGAACGGGCGCGGCAGATTCTGGACGATAAGCTCGACAAGCTCCATGCCATGGCCAATGCACTGATCAAGTTTGAAACTATCGACAAGAATCAGATTGACGATATTATGGATGGTCGGACACCGCGTAACCCGGATGGCTGGGATGATAATGACCCATCTTCGGGTGTAAAAAACCAACCGGCAGAGAATAAAGATGATAAGGAGACCAAGGGCTCAATTGGTGATCCCGCAGGAGAGCATTAAAAAGGGAGTGGAGTAGACGTTTTACTCCTGAGGCTGTTTTTAAGTGAGGAACACCCCGATGCCGGGGTGTTTTTCATTGAACGAACGTAAAAATCAAGATCGTAAAGGTTGCCTGAAATCCCTATGAATGTGCTGGCGAGTTGTCATGGTCGAAGTCTGGATCTTTCCCGTCCCCGGATCATGGGGATACTCAATGTTACGCCTGATTCCTTTTCTGATGGTGGCCGGTTTTTTAACGCGGATGATGCTCTGCGCCAGATGGAAAAAATGCTGGCCGAAGGTGTTGATATTATCGATATTGGCGGTGAATCTACCCGACCCGGGGCACAAGCTGTATCGCTAGAGGAAGAATTGGCGCGGGTAATCCCCTTGATTGAACGGCTGCGCACCGAAACTGATACCTTCATTTCTGTCGATACCAGTAAGGCAGCCGTAATGCGCGAAGCCGTGATCGCGGGTGCCGATATTATTAATGATGTGCGTGCTCTGCGTGAGTACGAGACGCGAAAAACAGCGGCAGCCTTGCAGACGCCCGTCTGTCTCATGCACATGCAGGGTGAGCCGCGCAGTATGCAGCATCAGCCTGAATATCAGGATGTAGTAGCCGAGATCAAAACTTTCCTTGAGAGGCAGATCGCGGCCTGTGAAAAGGCCGGGATCATGCGCGAACGGATTATCATCGATCCTGGTTTTGGCTTTGGTAAGACCCTGGCGCATAATTTGACATTATTTCGTCAATTGCAGGATTTGCAGTCATTTGGGCTACCCATCCTGGTTGGTGTGTCGCGCAAATCCATGATTGGTGCCGTATTGGATATTCCGTTGCAGGAACGTATGCCTGCAAGCGTGGCATTGGCGGGACTGGCGGTATGGCTGGGCGCGTCAATCATACGCACACATGATGTGCGTGAGACCGCCGATGCGGTTAAAATGTGCCATGCCGTGGCAAATGGATATGCTTAACTATTAATAGAGAACAGGAACAGGAATGAATCGAAAATATTTTGGGACGGATGGTATTCGCGGTCGGGTGGGGGATTTTCCGATCACCCCGGAATTTGTGCTTAAATTGGGCTGGGCAGCCGGACGGGTATTATCCAGATGTACCGGCGGCAAGATTCTTATCGGTAAGGACACGCGTATTTCGGGTTATATGTTTGAATCGGCATTGGAAGCCGGACTTTCGGCTGCCGGGGTGGACTGCCATTTGCTCGGACCCATGCCCACTCCGGGTATTGCTTATCTTACCCGCACCCTGTTTGCTGAGGCTGGCATTGTTATCAGCGCTTCGCACAATGCTTATCATGATAATGGCATCAAATTCTTTTCCGCACAGGGTAACAAGCTGGCAGATGGGGTGGAGCAGGCTATCGAGGATGAACTGGATAAAGAGCTGGTCTGTAACGAGTCCTCCGTGCTGGGCAAGGCTGCGCGAGTAGAGGATGCCGCAGGCCGTTATATCGAATTCTGCAAGAGCACCTTTCTGCATGGCCATGATCTGCAGGGTATAAAAATTGTTGTGGACTGCGCCAATGGTGCAACTTATCACATTGCGCCCAAGGTATTTGCCGAGCTGGGGGCAACGGTGTTTGTGGTTGGTGATCAGCCTGACGGGTTGAATATCAATGCCGGTTGCGGTTCTACGCATATGCAACTGTTGCAGGAAAAGGTGAAGCAGTATCAGGCGGACATTGGCATTGCCCTGGATGGTGACGGTGATCGTGTAATGATGGTGGATAATAGCGGACGCATCATCGATGGTGATGAATTGCTCTATGTGATCGCCATGCACCGACAGCAGACAGGTACGCTCAATGGCGGGGTGGTTGGCACCTTGATGAGTAACCTGGGTCTCGAACATGCCTTCAAGAAAGAAAATATAGCGTTCAAACGCGCCGCAGTGGGAGATCGCCATGTTATGGAATACCTGCTCAATGACAACTGGATTCTCGGTGGCGAGTCGTCGGGGCATATCATCTGTCTGGATCGCACAACCACCGGTGACGGCATTGTTTCTGCTTTGCAAGTACTAGCCGCGATGAGGGAAGGCGAGTGTGGTTTACAGGAGCTATTACAGGGTATGGACAAATATCCACAGGTACTGGTCAATGTCCGGCTGGCTAAAAAAGTCGATGTGCTGGCCTGTAAACCCGTGAAAGAAGCCTTACGCGATGCCGAGATCGAACTGGCCAATCGGGGGCGCGTGTTGCTGCGTCCATCAGGAACCGAGCCGCTGATTCGGGTGATGGTAGAAGGGCAGGATGCGACACAGGTGGCATCGGTGGCGCGGCAGTTAGCCGATGTGGTGGAAAATAGCCTTTAGATGGCAGTAGCGTGCATAAACATTTGTACCATAGCTTCCTCTCACTTCACTTTTGCATCGATGCAGTATAGTCCGGGGGATATACCAAATCAGAGGTGAGGCATCCCGGTTCACAATCTGGCGTTTTTGTCTCATGCCGGCTTTGCTCGTTGTGTCGGGCGAGACTAAAGCCTCACTTCCGGTTCTATGGGCTTATAAGCCGGAGCCAGATCCTGATAGAGGAGCCGGGGCTTTAGCCCCGGATCATACGGTTAAAAAAGTTCTAGCCATAGTGCCGAAATCATTGGCCGGGGTAACAGCGCAAAAGTGAAAGAGAATTACCATGTTCTTGCTCTGGGGGCACGAGCTGGGTTCTCCATTGCCTGAGTAATATTTGTTACACTTGGCAGCTTCTGAATTAGCTGTGAAATTAGATTATAATGAGTAAAATTAGCGTTCTTTTTGTTTGTATGGGCAATATCTGCCGCTCACCGACGGCGGAGGGGGCTTTTCGTCATCTTGTTCACCAGCATGAGTTGGAGCGGCATATAAAAACCGATTCTGCGGGCACCCACGCCTATCATATTGGTGAGCGCCCGGATCGTCGGGCGCAACAAACAGCCATTTCTCGTGGCCTGGATATTAGTGATCTGCGTGCACGCAAGGTCAAGCCAGAAGATTTCAGGAAATTTCATTATGTCATTGCCATGGATCAGGATAACTACCAGTTGCTGGCTGAAATGGCACCAGAAGGTCTGGAAGACAGACTGCGATTGTTTCTCGAATTTGCTCCGAACTTACAAGAAACAGAAGTTCCTGATCCTTATTATGGTGGGCCAAAAGGTTTTGACTATGTTTTTGATCTGGTTGAAGAAGCCTCACGGGGCCTACTGGATGAAATTCGTGAACACTACCTGGAGCAGAAATGAAGCTTGTTCTGGCATCCACCTCGCCTTTTCGAAAGGTTATTATGGAAAAGCTGGGTCTGCCGTTTGAAACGCTAAGCCCACAAACGGATGAATCCCTGTTCGAGGGTGAATCGCCCGAACAACTGGTACAACGACTGGCTGTGGCCAAGGCAAAAGCTGTTGCCGGGATCTGTGGCGATGGCCTGATCATTGGCTCTGATCAGGTGGCGATGATTGAAGGTAAAATTCTGGGGAAACCAGGGACACATAAAAAAGCAATAAAACAGTTACAACAGGCATCAGGTAAAACAGTACGCTTTTTTACGGGGTTGTGTTTATTGAATGCTGCAACAGGAAATCATCAAACTGAAGTTGTTCCTTTTGATGTTGTTTTTCGTAAACTGACGGACGTGCAGATTGAAAATTATCTGCAAAAAGAAAAGCCCTATAACTGTGCAGGCAGTTTCAAATCGGAAGCACTGGGGATTTGTTTATTTGAAAAACTGCAGGGCGATGATCCAAACACCCTGATGGGTCTGCCACTGATTCGGTTGGTGCGTATGCTGGAAAAAGAAGGCGTTGCGGTTATTTGATGGTGCATTATCCTAGTTCCCACGCTCCTGCGTGGGAACTATAAAACTCTGCGTTTTTCGCGTTAAATATAACTACCGGATGGTTCCTTCCTGCATCCCCAATACCTGGGTTACGGTATTAGCCATGGCTACGCCAAAGCGTTTGGCAAAACGAGCCAGGTAATTGGGTTTAGGTGTGAAATCCACGATTTTACTGGCCTTGATGACTTCGCGTGCAACATAGCTGCTACTGCCCAGCGCATCGACCAGACCGAGTTTGATACTTTGTTCCCCTGTCCAGACATAGCCGGAAAATAAATTGGGATCATTTTTCAGTCGACTGCCACGACCTTTTTTAACCACGTCGATAAACTGTTGATGAATGTTGTCCAACAGGGTTTTGATGTGAGCCACTTCTTCCGGATTTTCTTTCGAGAACGGATCAAGAAAATCCTTGTGTTTGCCCGAGGTGTATGCCCGCCGTTCGATGCCCAGTTTTTTCATGCCATCAACAAAACCGAAGCCATTCATAATGACGCCAATGGAGCCGACCACGCTGGCTTTGTCAGCATAGATTTTATCTGCAGCGGAGGCAACGTAATAGCCCCCGGATGCGCACATGTCGGTAATCACAGCATAGAGTTTTATTTTTGGATATTTTTTACGTAGACGATAGATTTCATCGTTGATATAACCGGCCTGAACCGGACTGCCGCCGGGACTGTTGATACGCAGAATCACGCCAACGGTATTGCTGTCTTCAAAGGCATTACGCAGGCCGGTGATAATGTTGTCGGCACTGGCTTCCGTGTTGCTGGCGATAACGCCATTTAGCTGAACCAGGGCAGTGTGTTTGCCGATGCTGATATTGCTGTGGCCTTCCTTGTAGGGAAAGTAAGCGACGATGAAGATCATAAACAGATAAATAAAAATCAGTGATTTGAAAAATATGCTCCAGCGGCGACTGCGTTTTTGTTCATTAATAGCCGCGAAAGCAAGCCGGTTAATAACATCCCTTTGCCACTCGTCGTCCTGTTTTTTTTCAGAGGGGCTGCCAATGGGTTTTTTATCAAACATGATTTCGTCCTGAATATAGGGGAGTTATGCGGCACGCGTATATTTTGTTTGTAACCAGTTGTGGAGTGCGGGAACATCATTAACATAATCCAGCGGTTTGCAATGTAACAGACGTGCCAGATCATGTACACCATAACTGACAGCCAGGCACTGAACGCCCGCGTTGTTGGCCATTTGCAGATCATACTCGGTGTCACCAATCATTAAACCGTCCCCGGCATCCACGCCAAGCTGCCCCATGATGTCGAGTAACATTTGCGGGTGGGGTTTGGAAAAACTTTCATCGGCGCAGCGGGTGGCATGAAAATAGTGTCGGGTGCCTGTTTCTTCAAGCACCCGGTCAAGACCACGCCGACCTTTGCCAGTGGCGACGGCAAGAAAGTGACCTTGTTCATTGAGTTCGGCCAGCATGGTTTCGACACCAGCAAACAGGCTGGAGGGTGTCGAGTTGGCTTCAATAAAATGATAGCGATAGCGTTTCGTAAGGGCAGCATGTTCAGCCGGGCTTCCCTGTGGATAGAGTATGGCTAGCGCTTCCGCCAGTCCCAGACCAATGACCTCGCTCATCTGTTGTCGGCTACGGGGTGCTAATGCCAGCTCCTCGATGGCTGCCCCCATAGAGTTAACGATGCGTGCTTGTGAATCCATCAGGGTGCCATCCCAGTCAAATACGATTAGTGGGGTTGACTCACTCATTTAAGGGTACTCTGGTTATCTGCTAACATATTGATTTTATTGTGTCCGTTGTTCATGGTTCGACACGCTCACCACGAACGGTAAAATTAATCGGCGTTTCCCTGAATTAAATCCAGTTTTTTTAATGTGTGTTGCAAGGAGGGTTCCAGAGGGGCTTCCACCTCAATGTTTTGTGTCGAGTCTGGAGACAGGCTGAAGGCAATTTTACTGGCATGCAAAAATAAACGTTTGAGACCATAAGCACGCATTTGCTGGTTAAAATCGGCATCGCCGTATTTCTCATCCCCGGCAATAGGGTGGCCGCTATACGCCGCATGAACCCGGATCTGATGGGTACGTCCGGTTTCCAGATCGACCTCCATCAGACTGGCCAGATCGGAGGTGGTATGAGGCTTGAAGTGGCTGACAGCAATTTTGCCGCTGTCATCTACCCGCACGAGGCGTTCTCCCGAACGCAGGGTATTTTTACGTAGAGGAGCATTGATCGTTTGTCTGCCACCCGCCCAGAGATCCTTGACCAGGGTCAGGTACTGTTTATGCAAGTGATGCTCACGTAACTGTTCATGCAGAAAGCGCAGCATGCTGCGCTTTTTGGCGATTAGCAGGCAGCCCGAGGTATCCCGATCCAGTCGATGCACCAGTTCCAGATAAGGCGCCTTGGGAAACAGGGTGCGCAGGGCCTCGATGATACCGTAACTCAGGCCGCTGCCCCCGTGTACGGCAAAACCGCTGGGTTTATTCAGTACCAGCAGGCGTTTGTCCTCATAGAGGATATTTTCGGCAATCACCTCGATTGCGGATCGGCTCGGTTTGGCGGTGGGTTTATCGGACAGCCTTAGCGGTGGGATACGGATTTCGTCTCCGGCTTGCAGCTTGTAGGGCGGCTTGATTCGGCCTTTGTTGACGCGAACCTCGCCCTTGCGCAGAATCCTATAAATCAGGCTTTTAGGCGTTCCCTTGAGACGGGTAAGAAGAAAATTATCAATGCGTTGACCGGCCTGGTCGGCGCTGATAGTGACAAATTGAACCCCTGTTTTCTGCGTGGCGGGGGGGATTCTGGTATCAGGTTTTTCCATCATGCTATTTTAACATGGCAGTGCGTGGATAGGAGCCTGGATATGCAGGGCAGGAGCATATTAATTTCCTTTTGCTTTTGTACCGTACCCTGGCTGATGGTTTTTTACTCTAGCCGCAGTTTTTTTAGCCGTATAGTCCGGGGCTAAAGCCCCGGCTCCTACTCATACGCGCTGTAGAACCCCACCCCGGAAGCGAGGCTTTAGCCTCGCCCGATACAACGAGCAAAACCGGCATAAGGCGAAACACAGGATTGCGAACAGGGACGATGGCTTACGCTCTTATTTGGTGTGTCAAGGGAATAAATAGGCTCTTGCCCTGGCCTGGACAGGGTAAGTGATTGAACCCCTTGCAGAACACTGATATAGTAACCGGACACTGGTTTGTTGCATTTTAATTAAATGCACATATTCTGCGCATAAAAATCGCACCAAAACCATGCGAAAAGTTTTGTGCGTAGAGTAAAGGAGCCGGATCTGATTTTGGATCGTTTGTGTAACAAACGGCACAGGAAAACAAGTAGCTGGATTCGCCGACGAAAATGAATGTTATTTTGGCGATGCCGGATAAATTAACTGCGCTCCCGCATCAGCTGATTTTTGCGTGAGATAGCTCTGGAAGATCGAAGTCTTTATTAATAGTTCGCGCTGCCCATACGCAACGCATCCAGGTTATTACACAGGTAGATAAATACGCAAACAGTTAACTGAAAATGGTTGAGCGCCTTATAAAATAAGGCCTTATAATGAAAAGAATGTTGTTTAATGCAACTCAGCCGGAAGAGTTGCGTGTTGCACTGGTCGACGGCCAGCGTATTTATGATCTGGATATTGAAACCACCCATCACGTCAGCAAAAAAGCCAATATTTACAAAGCCAGGATTACCCGCGTCGAGCCCAGTCTCGAAGCCGCCTTTGTGGATTATGGGGCAGAGCGTCATGGCTTTTTACCGCTGAAAGAAATCTCCCGCAGCTATTTCGACAAGTCAGCCGACTCCGGGTCTGGCAAGGTAAATATCAAGGATGTGGTGCGTGAAGGTCAGGAACTGGTCATTCAGGTATCCAAAGAAGAGCGCGGCAACAAGGGTGCAGCCCTTACCACCTTTATCAGTCTCGCTGGGCGTTATTCCGTACTCATGCCTAATAATCCGCGAGCAGGCGGGGTTTCTCGCCGAATCGAGGGGGCGGAGCGTTCCGAGGCTCGCGATGCGCTGAGTGCGCTGGATATTCCCTCGGATATGGGCTTGATTATCCGCACTGCCGGCCTGGGTAAAAATATTGAAGAACTACAGTGGGATCTGGATTATCTGGTCAGCCTGTGGCGCTCCATTGATGAGGCGGCGCAGAATAAATATGCACCGTTTCTTATCTATCAGGAAAGCAGCCTGATTACCCGCGCCATCCGTGATTACCTGCGTAACGATATCGTCGAAATCATTATCGACGAACCCCGAGTCTATCAGCAGGCCTGCGACTTCATGTCCCAGGTGATGCCGCACAATTTGAGCAAGGTAAAGCAGTACTCCGATCCGGTACCATTGTTTACCCGCTATCAGATAGAATCCCAAATTGAATCGGCCTTTCAGCGAGAAGTTCGTCTGCCCTCGGGGGGAGCGGTGGTGATTGACCACACGGAAGCCCTGATTTCCATTGATATCAACTCGGCTCGCGCCACCAAGGGCAGTGATATCGAAGAAACGGCGTTAAACACCAATCTTGAAGCATCGGATGAAATTGCCCGCCAGTTGCGCTTGCGCGACCTTGGCGGACTGGTTGTGATTGATTTTATCGACATGGGCCCAAGTCGCAACCAGCGTGAAGTCGAAAATCGCCTGCGCGATGCGCTCAAGGTCGACCGGGCTAGGGTACAGGTAGGCCGCATCTCTCGCTTCGGTTTGCTGGAAATGTCGCGGCAGCGTCTGCGCCCATCACTGGGTGAATCCAGTCAGGGTGTCTGCCCGCGTTGTAGCGGTCAGGGCAGTATCCGTGGTGTAGAATCCCTCTCGCTGTCTATTTTGCGGGTGCTTGAAGAAGAAGCCATGAAGGAAAGCACCGCACGGGTAGTGGCCCAGGTGCCCGTGGATGTTGCCAGTTTTCTGCTAAATGAAAAACGGGATGTATTGTCCGAGATCGAAAAACGGCACGGTTTGAATCTATTGCTGATCCCTAATACTGCTTTGGAAACACCACATTATGACGTGCAGCGTTTACGTGAGGAAGATATCCCTGAAGATGATCGGCGTAACAGCTATGAAATGGTAAAAGAGCTGGATGTCTCAGTAGACTTGCGTAGTGCTGGAAACGAATCACATAAACCGGCAGAAGTTCCTGCGGTGAAATCGGTCAGTCCTGCCACACCGCGACCACCTTCGTCAACAGAAAGCGAACCTGTAGAACATCCCGGATTGGTCGTCAAACTATGGAAAGCCCTGTTTGCCAGTGGTGAAGAGCTATCTGCGAGTAGTACCCAAACCGTTGCGCGTAGTAAATCGGAATCCGGGCAGCGGCCTCAGCGCAGGCATCAGCCCAGCCTTAACCGGAATGCGGGTGGGAGGAATGAGTCGCGTACTGATGAAAAACAGGAAAAAAATACAGCACGCAAACCAAACCGTTCGCCCAGCCGCAATCAAACGCGTAACAAACCCAAAGATCAAGATGGACAGGTTAAAAGCGTAACGGCAGAAGGTGAAAAAAACCAGGCTGAGGAAAAAGCGCCTGCACAGAATCGTGAAGCTGGCTCCGGAAGCCGTCGCGGTCGCCGGGGTGGTAGACGGCGGCGTAAACCCTCTGATGATCAGTCCCGGAATCAGACCCAGGCGGGTGCAAAGACGGATAACGTAGCAGAGCAGAGTCCGGCTGCAAACAAAGAAGATAATTCTCCGGTGAACAAACCGGCAAACAAGCCTGCGCTGGCCAATAAAGATCAACCCGCAGCAATAGATAAACCGCTGACGGATAAACCCGTAGCAGATAAACCTGTGGCGAGTAACAAGCCAAAGGTAGCCCCGCTAGAAACAACGCTGACCCAGATTGAAACAGCACCAGCCCCCCAAACAAGGCAGGTACAGGCGGCTTCAACCGATATCCCGTTGGCATCTCCCGCTGCGGTCAAACCTGTGAAAGATGATGCTCACAAGAACGAAAGTCAGCCTGCCAAATCGGACTCACCGGGATCATCAGCGAAGCAGGACAGTCGTGATGAAAATGTCAGAATGACCCAGATCTTTACCCGGAATGAGAATTCCGAGAACTCTTAGGTAAGGCCTGTTCTCCCCTCCCTGATTCAATCTAAAGCCACAACAAACCACCGCCTCTGGCGGTGAGGTTTGACTGTTTCGTTGCAGCGAAGATGATAGTTTTCCTTTGTTCTATCAGGAAGCCATCATGAAAGTGCTAAAGCCATGTTCACGTCAGTTCCCCGCGTGGGCGACCGAAGGGAGGGAGTGTTTGTGGTACTCAAAACCCGTGTTCTACGGGATGTTGTTGCGGTTGGGAGGGAACTATTCAGAAGCCAAAGGACGGTTTTTGCCAGCCATTTACTTTACCATCGCGCCCCAGCATGACTGAACCCGCGCCGATGCCTGGATATTTGTAATACCAGACTGTTTCCCGGCCAAGCTTGAATTTTGAAGCAGGATCGCCCAGTAACGTTTGCAGCTTCGATGTTGATAAGCCGCGCTGCAACTTTTCCCAGTTTGTTTGCAGATCCTGAATTTCCTGAAGCGCAGACAGTTTGGGGCGTGCGTGAGGAGGGGAGGTTGGCGGGATGGGGGTTATATCTTTTGCGGGCAGACGCGAGTGAAATATTTTTTCCAATCGCTGTAGTCGTTTGTTCAGCGTATCGATCTGCGTCTGCATCCGGGTAATCTGTGGATCAGTTTTAACTGCCGGGCTACCTGCCTGCACCGCGAAGGGGGTCAGCATTAGCCAAAGTGCAATCCAGCGGCAGGCTATCTTTCTTAGCCCATGATTGAATGTCGTGAATGAATTCATTCTATGAACCAATTGTATTGTTGTTTGTCGAATCTGTTGTGCTCAGTATAGAGCAACAAGCCAAATGTTTGGAAACTTTCCTTCCCCACATCTACGCGGGGAAGGAAAGAAAACCAGGTAAGCGTATTTTTAGCCGCGCTTATCCAGGTTGATTACCACATCCACCAGGCATTCAGATACAGGGTATTGTTATCGGCTGCATTGCGCCCTGCACCGTCATAGTTGCTGCTGGCACCGTCAAACTTGGTGTAGTTCGTGTACTGAACCGAGAACTTGGTGTTCTCCCAGGGCAGGTAGTCAGCTTCGGCGATGAAACCGGCATTGCCATTGTCGCTGTAGCTGCTACCACTATAGGCATTCCCCTGAGTACTGAAGTACCCCAGTGTCAGCTTGCCGTCATGACCGAACTCGTAATTTCCGTCGATGCGGGTCTGCTTAAGGCTGTTATTGGGATTGCTAGCGACCGTTGAATCAAGCGTCTGTTTTTCGTGAATATAGACGGCGTGTATAGTGATCTGGTTGCTATTGCCCATGGGTACTTGGTAAGTCGCATCCAGAGCCAGGTCAGTGTACTTGTCAGATGCTGCTGCTGAGCCTGAACCATCCTGACCGCCTATGAAACCCGCTTGCACGGCATAGGTGCCGATTTCCAGGTAGCCCATATTCGAAAGGTTCTTCTGCCAGGCCAAACGTACGTAAGGGGCGAGGCCATTTACTGCGCCCATGATATTTGGAGCGGCGTAGTTGGAACCCTGCATGGCAGTGCGATAGAAGGAGACCATAGCGTACCACTGGTTATCCAGCAGGGCATACGCGCCCAGACCTGCACCCATGAGGCCGTTGACGAGAACATCGGCACCGGGGCCAGGAATAGCTTGATTTGTCTGGCCATGGTCTTCGGTATCGGGAGCCGCATAGGGGAACCTGAACGTGGGTGTGGTATGCCAGACGTCTTCCATGCCCGGCATGTTGTTCAAGGTGACACCGTAGACCACGCTCTTGCCACCGAATGTGCCGCGGTTGGCGTAGCGGAAGTCCGCCATGTCAAAACCGAATCCACCGCCCTCTGGCTGGCTGTAGGTAACTTGCAGGAAAGCCCCCATATGCTTGGTCAATGCCCCGGCATAGTAGATACTGAATTCCTGCGGGAATTCCACACTATTGTTTTGTCTACCCGAAACTGTCTTGCTTTGGTGGGTGAGTCCAGTTTGTAACATAACCGAGATCGGCATTGCCTTATTCAGACTCAGGTCTTTTCCCTTAACCTGAGGCAGGCTGGTCATGGTGTAACCGTTCAGTTTGAAACTGCGACCGAAAGCGGTTAGTTCTGGAAATACAGTATGGCAGCTTTGGCAGGGCATGCCCGTTTGGCGTGCAAAACTGGGTACCGCCTGTGCAGACATGGATACCAGGCCAAGAGCCAGGGACAGTAATGATAAAATATATAGACGTAGTCTAAATGTAACGCTATGCATGGAACCTCCTTGCAAGTGGTTAGCTTGTATGTTACGAGTTAGGTGCTAGTGCACACATGTTAAGCGCCAGTTACGGCTGGACAGCGATTGTTTGCATTAGCAATTACCGTGTTCAGTTGTTGTATCGGAACAGGCGACATTAATAATATTAACATATATTAATAACGTGAATGCACTCACCTATGGCAACTGAAGAATTAACTGATATAGATCAATTTTTGTATTGAACTTTATTGAACTTTCCTCGTTTCCGACGCTCTGCGGGGCTTCTTTCAACAAGCTCAGGACGAACGGTGGTTTTTGAAGTGGATGGGTATTAGAAACATTTATAATACTCCATGTTCGTGGTGAGCTTGTCGAACCATGAGCCTGGAAATCCGAGATTATGGGGGCAGGTTGCATGCTGTTACTGGCAAATGATCTAGCAGGTTAAAGTTCTGTCCGGGAAATTGTCCATCCATCCTGGTAGTGCGACAAAGCGTATCTGGGTAATTAAATGAATTTCGCCCATGTTTTATACCATATAAAGATACGCCGAAGTTATTGTGATGATGTCTACGACTAATTATCTATAGTGTATTCAAGACATAGTTACTATAATTTTTTTGGAATTATACAAACAGGGAGAACACCCAGATGTCTATTAACCGATTCAAAAGCGTACTCGCAGGTCTTGGATTGCTATTGTTTGCAGTCAATGCATCAGCTTACCCACTGCTCACCTTTGATGGCGGAATGAAATATAATACTGAAACAAAGTTATTTAGTGTTGGAGCAGGTCTGACGGGATCGCAGGATATCAGCCCGGCACCAGAGCTTGCTGGAAGCCTGTTTGAGTTTAGCGGGTTGCTCGATTCTGTAACAACTAATAGCGTTGTTACCATAGCAAGGTTTACCGGCACGACCAGCGGCAGCGATCCACTACTTAATGTTATGGATGGTGATGGTTCTACTACGCTTTTACAGGGAGAGCTGACAAAATTAATGATGGGAGGGCTGAATGGTATGAACGCGGGCGTTCTGATTGCTCAGTTTAACCCGACTGGTGGTACCCTTTTAAATAAATTTGCGGTTGGTGCGAGGCTTTTTTCGTTACAGCTGAATCTGTCAACGAAGTTTGGTGCTGATATGTTTGCGCGCAGTTTTGGCGGTAAGGCCGATGGCAGGCTTTATGCCCCCGCTTCAGTATCCGTTCCCGAACCAGGTGTATTGATCCTGTTCCTGCTGGGATTGGGGGTACTGGTCATTACTTCACGGCAGAAATCCAGACAGAAACTTTAGGCGTTATGTCAGCCTCAACAAATAAAAATCAATTTAATTTTGATGTGCATATGGGAGTTGGGTATGAATATGTGGAATAAAATAATTAAAACAGGTATTCCCGTGGTGGCGGGTCTGCTGTTTACTGCTGTAGCGAATGCGAACGTCATTTATCCTGCATTGGATGTTCAGCAATTAAATGCTGATACCGGAGTGACCAGTACTGCGACTGGTTTGACGATGGATGGAACCGCGTTTGCCATTATTTATACTAATAGTAGCAATTGGCCTGGTTTTCCCGATCAGAATTTTTCCCTGACATCAGATACTACAGGTTCGGGTACGCTGAGCGTTGGTAATGGTTCAATCTTAACGGCCACGTTTTCAAATCTGAGCATTAGTGATCTGGGGTTCTCAGGGGTGGGTACTTTTGCTGCTGATTTGGCTTATACCGGCGGCAGCATGGCTGCTAACCTGCAAACTGGTCGGATTGAAGGTGGCTTTAGTAACGCTACTGGTCCTATTGGACTGGGCAAGCCTTTTACTGCAGATAATCTGACAGCCAAGATTGGTAAGGTTCAGGCCGTTCCCGTACCGGCTGCCGTGTGGCTGTTTGGCTCGGGTCTGCTTGGCCTGCTCGGCATGGCCAGGCGAAGGAAAGCCGTCTGACTGAAAAGTGTGTAATACGTTCTGAACAGTAGACCCGCCACAAGGCGGGTTTTCTATTTAAGCTACTGTAAAACAAAGGGAATCCCCTCTGTTCAATATTCTCTGGCTTTCACTTTACTCTACGAACTGTTAAGCTCCCGGCTTTTATCGCTGGCGGCATTCATTGCGGATACGAATCAAAATATGTGGTATCACCCGGGTCGAGGATGCGCTGGCTGCCGTGCGTCTGGGTGTTGATGCGTTAGGGCTGGTGTTCTATCCACCCAGTCCGCGCGCATTGACGGCGGAACAGGCACAAATAATCATTGCGGCATTACCGCCTTTTGTAACCACGGTGGGCTTATTCGTAAATGAGGAGGAGACTACAATCCACTCTTTGCTCCGTCAGGTACCGCTGGATTTACTGCAATTCCATGGTGATGAATCCGAAGCGGATTGTTGTCGCTATGGTCGACCCTATATTAAGGCTTTGCGTATGAAAGAGGGTGTGAATATCGAGAACCAGGCCCGGCTGTACCAAACCGCAGCCGGTATTTTGCTGGATAGTTATCAGCAGGATGTACCGGGGGGAACCGGCCAGACATTTGACTGGACGCGCATACCTGTACTGACGCAACCACTGATTCTTGCGGGCGGGCTGAATGCGACCAATGTCCGCGCAGCAATACAGTCTGTGCGACCTTATGCCGTGGATGTCAGTGGTGGAGTCGAGGCTGCAAAAGGGCTCAAAGATAAGCAGAAAATAACAGCATTTATTAATGAGGTAGGCGGTTTTGCAAGCAATGGATAACAAATCAGATTTATACCAGATGCCGGATGAAAAGGGGCATTTCGGCATTTATGGCGGCATGTTCGTGGCGGAAACCTTGATGGGACCATTGACAAAATTGCGGGAATCCTATGAGAAATACTTGCAGGATGCCGAGTTTCTTGCCGAGCTGGATTATGAGCTACAGCAATATGTCGGCCGACCTAGCCCGCTGTATTTTGCCAAACGCTGGAGTAAGCAGCTGGGGGGCGCGCGCATTTATCTGAAACGGGAAGATTTGAATCATACCGGCGCACACAAAATTAACAATACAGTCGGTCAAGCACTGTTGGCTAAACGTATGGGCAAGACGCGCATCATCGCTGAAACCGGAGCGGGTCAACATGGCGTAGCCAGTGCTACCGTGGCTGCTCGTCTGGGGCTTGAGTGCGTGGTGTACATGGGGGCAGAAGATATCCAGCGCCAGGCCATGAACGTGTTCAGGATGAAATTACTGGGTGCTACGGTAGTGCCGGTTGAGTCTGGCTCCCGCACCCTGAAAGATGCGCTCAATGAGGCTATGCGCGATTGGGTAACCAATATTGATGATACCTTTTATATTATTGGCACGGTTGCCGGGCCTCATCCCTATCCGGCCATGGTTCGTGACTTTCAGAGTATTATCGGGCGTGAAGCGCGTAGCCAGATTATGCAGCAGGAAGGCCGGTTGCCTGATGCCCTGGTGGCCTGTGTTGGCGGTGGTTCCAATGCCATTGGCCTGTTTTATCCTTTTATTGAAGACAAAAATGTGGCTATCTACGGTGTCGAGGCGGCTGGCGATGGGCTTGAAAGCGGTCGTCATGCTGCACCATTATGTGCCGGTAAGCCAGGCGTACTGCATGGCAATCGCACCTATTTAATGGAAGATGCTCATGGCCAGATTATTCATACGCATTCTATTTCTGCGGGGCTGGACTATCCCGGCGTGGGGCCTGAACATGCCTGGTTGAAGGATACAGGTCGGGCAGACTATGTGGCTATTGATGATCACGAGGCCTTGCAGGGCTTTCATGATTTAACCCGTATCGAAGGCATTATTCCGGCGTTGGAATCCAGTCATGCTCTGGCCTATGCGACCAAACTGGCTCCAACGATGACGACCGAGCAAATTATTATTGTTAACTTATCGGGTCGTGGCGATAAGGATATACATACGGTGGCGGAGCATGAGGGGATCAGCTTATGAGTCGTCTGGCAGCGTGTTTCGAAGAATTGGGCAAAACGGGTCGTAAGGCTCTTGTTCCCTATGTGACGGCCGGTGATCCTGAGCCGGGAGTGACGGTTTCACTGATGCATGCGATGGTTGCAGCGGGAGCTGATATTCTTGAGCTGGGGGTGCCGTTTTCTGATCCCATGGCTGAAGGGCCAGTGATACAGCGGGCTATGGAACGGGCGCTGGAACATGATGTTTCGCTGGACGATGTGCTGGAAATGGTGCAAATATTTCGCCAGACTGATGCCGATACACCAGTGGTACTCATGGGTTATTTGAATCCGGTAGAGGTCAAAGGTTACTCTGAGTTTGCGCGCGAGGCCGAGGCGGCAGGTGTGGATGCGGTGTTATTGGTAGACATACCGCCTGAGGAAGCGGATGATTTATTGTCCGCATTGTATGCGCATGAGCTGGACATGATTTTTCTGGTGGCACCGACCACCGACGACGCGCGTATCAAGATGATTACCGCGTCTGGTCGCGGTTTTATTTATTATGTTTCTCTGAAAGGTGTCACAGGCGCAGGTCATCTGGATGTTTCGGGTGTCAAGCAACAGTTAGCTAAAATTCGAGCGCGGACGGCATTGCCTGTTGCTGTGGGCTTTGGTATCAAAGATGCAGAGTCTGCCGCCAGTATTGCCAGTGTGGCGGATGCGGTGGTGGTTGGTAGCGCGCTGGTGAGCAAGATCGAAGAAAATGCAGGTTCTGCTGACAGGATTAATCGCGCGGTTGCGGGGCTGTTGTCTGAAATACGTATTGCAATGGATGCATGTTGAGTGCCGTTAAAGACACTAAGATCATAAAAAAAGAATTTTTTGTGCTGTTAATAACGGCGAGTTATAAGTTTGCGATCGTAGCGTCCTGGTGAGAGCCATTTTTTATGGATGAATACAATCAATGATTTGATATTTCTGCAAGAAGGTTTTTAAAATGAACTGGTTTAGCAAATTATTACCCTCACGAATTCGCACCGAAGGTGGGACCAGAAAAAATGTGCCCGAAGGGTTATGGGCCAAATGTGGTGCCTGTAATGCTGTGCTTTATCGTGCGGAAATGGAGCGCAATTATAATGTTTGCCCAAAATGCGATCATCATATGCGTATCGGTGCCCGTTTCCGTCTGGAGAGATTTCTGGATGAAGGGGAACGTGAGGAAATCGGTGCCAACCTTAAACCGGTTGATGTGCTCAAGTTCCGGGATCTGAAAAAATACCGGGATCGCCTTAATCTGGCGCAGAAAAATACCGGTGAAACTGATGCACTGGTAGCTATCAAGGGCAAGGTCAAGGATGTGCCGCTGGTAGCCATAGCCTTTGAATTTAAATTTATGGGTGGCTCGATGGGATCCGTGGTTGGCGAACGATTTGTGCGTGCCGCTAATATCTGTCTTGGACAGAATATCCCTCTGCTTTGCTTTTCTTCCAGCGGTGGTGCGCGTATGCAGGAAGCGCTGTTCTCTTTGATGCAGATGGCCAAAACCAGCGCCGTGATTTCACGTCTGAACAAACGCGGGATTCCGTTTATTTCGGTTATGACCGATCCCACCATGGGGGGCGTTTCTGCCAGCCTGGCCATGCTGGGCGACATCAATATTGCCGAGCCCAAGGCCCTGATTGGTTTTGCCGGTCCCCGTGTAATTGAACAGACTGTGCGTGAAACCCTGCCTGAAGGTTTCCAGCGTAGTGAGTTTCTGCTGGAGCATGGCGCTATCGATATGATTGTGGATCGTCGCGACATGCGGGACAAGATCGCCAGCCTGCTTTCTATACTTACACAGCAGACAGCGGCCTAAGGGCTATGCTTCGACTGGGTTCAGCATTGAAGTGCTGCAATCCGGATACTTCAGATGGCTCTATCTTTTCTTTGCTGATGTCCGCCCGATTTGACAACCTGCATGACTGGCTGCGCTGGCAGGAAACCCTGCATCCCGAAGAAATCGAGTTGGGACTGGTGCGCATAGCGACGGTTTTTCAGCGCCTGCAGGAAAATGTTTTTTCCTGCCCGGTGATCACCATTGCTGGTACTAATGGCAAAGGTTCCAGTCTGCGTATGCTGGAGTCGATTTATCTGGCTGATGGTTATTGCACCTGTGCATACAGTTCGCCGCATTTGCTGCGTTACAATGAACGCATTCGTATCAATGGGGAAGAGGCGACAGATGCCGATATTTTGGCTGCCTTCGCGCGTATTGATGCGGCACGTGCCGAGATTTCCCTGACCTACTTTGAATTTGGCACCCTTGCAGCACTGGATATATTCATGCGTCAGCAAGTCGACGTAGTGTTGCTGGAGGTAGGCCTGGGAGGACGGCTGGATGCGGTTAATATCATCGATGCCGATGTTGCATTGTTGACGGCTATCAGTCTGGATCATACTGCATGGTTGGGTGAGGATCGTGAAGCCATTGGCTATGAAAAAGCGGGTATTCTGCGTCCCGGAAAGCCAGCGGTTTGTAGCGATCCGGATTTGCCAGAGTCCGTGCAGGCGCATGCCGGTAAACTGGATTGCCCACTTTACCGGCTGGGATCTGATTTTAATTTCAAACCCGGTTCACAGAGCTGGCGCTGGCATGATACAGAGGGGCGGGTGCTGGATTTACCGCATCCTGGCCTGCGGGGAGCACATCAATACCGCAATGCGGCTGGCGTACTCATGGTATTGACACTCTTACAGTCACGCTTGCCCATATCACGCTCAGCGATCCGCCAGGGTCTGCTGGAGGCTTGTCTGCCGGGGCGCTTTCAGTTAGTGCCGGATCAATCACTGAGCGGGGTAAGCTGGGTCTATGATGTGGCGCACAATCCGGACAGTGTACAACAGTTGGCGCAGATGCTGGCAGACATGGAACAGCCGCAACGGACGTTTGCTTTGCTGGGTATGTTGGCAGACAAGGACAGCAGGACGGCACTGAGACATATTTATTTACAGGTAACTAACTGGCATATTGCACCGTTAAACAGTCCTCGCAGTGAAAAGCCGGAAAATCTGGAAAATATCATTCATTCATTGGGACACTCGCCGATTTGCCTGCATACTTCGGTTATCGAAGCCTGGAATGCTATCGAAAGCCTGATAGAGGTCGGGGATCGTATCGTAGTATTTGGTTCTTTTTATACCGTTTCTGAGGCTATGGTAGTAGCGCAGGCACATGGACAGCGAATATAATAGGTGTTTGCAGTAGAGCTTAAAGCGCAGGCCGGAGACTGAAAATTCAGGTGGAACAGCAATCCCGATTAAAACAACGGCTAGTGGGTGCCATCGTGCTGGTGGCGCTGGGCGTAATTTTTATCCCCATGATTCTGGACGGTCAGCGGGAGCAGGGTTTTATCGTTAATGGCAGCAGTGTTCCAGCCAAACCGGCAGAGATTAAGAATATTCGCCAGATTGAATTTGCCTCAGATAATTTAGATGCTGCTTCAGCTCAGCATGACAAGGGGCAAAGTGAAATGCGCATTCCTGTCGATGAGCGTTCTGCACCGTTGTCCGTGGTGGAGAAAAGCACAGCATCATCCCGTCAGGCCGGTAGCCGCCAGCCTAAAAGCAGTAAACTAAAAACAGGCAGGTCTGGACAGTCAGTCTCGTCTGTAGCCGCACAAAAAAGAAATGTCCCGGTGACATCGGCTATCCAGGCTTGGGCGGTGCAGGTTGGCAGTTTTAAACAGAGGGGCAATGCCTTTAAATTGCGTGACAAATTGCGTAAAAAGAAATACAAGACGTTTGTTGAAGGCATACGGAGTAGCAATGCGAAATTGATCTATCGGGTCAGGTTGGGGCCTTATATCCGCCGTGCCGAGGCCGAACAGGCGCGCGCCAATCTTCTGATGCGGCAGAAAATAAAAGGCTTGCTTGTAAGGCAGCCCTGAAAGCTGAGAGAGTTCTGCAAATTTATCTAAAATCAAATCCTTTGTTATTCCGGTTCCGGCTGCATCCATGCCGGAATGACAGCGAGTGATTGTTTCGAGGCAAGAGATATAAATGATTGGTATTGACTATGTGATTCTTGGAGTATTGTTAATCTCCTCTTTTATCAGCCTGATCCGGGGATTTGTTAAAGAAGCACTCTCGCTGGCAGGTTGGGTGCTATCTTTCTGGGTATCATTAACCTTTTCCGGTGGTTTGTCAGAAATGCTGACATCCAGCATTAAAAATTCGTCTTTTCGTCTTATTGTTGCCTTTGTCGCCCTGTTTGTGATGTCGCTTATTGTTTCCAGTATAATAAATTTCTTTGCTACACGGCTGGTGCAGCGTACTGGCCTAAGTGGAACGGATCGTTTCCTTGGCGTTGTCTTTGGTTTTCTGCGTGGCGTCTTGCTGGTATCGGTACTGGTGTTGTTATCCGGTTTAACCCAGCTTCCCAAACAACCCATGTGGAAAGACTCGGCTCTGTTATTCCGCTTTCAGGCCATTGCGGTGCTGATGCAGGACTTTTTGCCAGACAGTGTAGCGGGCAATTTTCATTTTTAACTGTTTTTGATTTTTATTTGAGGAAACCATCATGTGCGGGATCATCGGTATTGTCGCTAAAACCCCGGTCAATCAGGCACTGTATGATGGACTGAGCATGCTCCAGCATCGGGGCCAGGATGCTGCTGGCATTATTACCTGCGATCAGGATCGCATGTACATGCGCAAAGACAATGGTCTGGTGCGCGATGTTTTCCATACTCGCCATATGTTGCGACTCAAGGGCAATATTGGTATCGGCCATGTTCGTTATCCTACGGCAGGTTGTTTTACCTCGGCTGAAGCCCAGCCCTTTTATGTGAATTCACCGTTTGGTATTGCTCTTGCACACAATGGCAATCTGACCAACGCCGAAGAGCTCAAACATGAACTGTTTGTGCAGGATCGTCGTCATATCAATACAGATTCCGATTCGGAAATCCTGCTTAATGTGCTGGCACATGAACTGGGTATAGCCAGTCAGTTTCAGTTGTCGGCCAACGATGTTTTTAAAGCAGTAACGGTATTGCATAAACGCTGCCGAGGTGCCTATGCCGTGGTCAGCATGATTACGGGACAGGGCATTCTGGCCTTTCGTGACCCGCATGGTATTAGGCCGCTGGCGGTGGGTGTGCGTGACTCGGATAAAGGTAAGGAATATGCGGTGGTATCGGAAAGTGTTGCCCTGGGTATCATCGGTTATGAACTCCTGCGTGATGTAGCGCCCGGTGAGGCTGTGTTTATTAATATGGATGGCAAGTTACAGGCGCAACAATGTGCTGAAAATCCAGAGCTGACACCCTGCATATTCGAACACGTTTATTTTGCCCGGCCGGATTCAATGATCGATGGTATTTCGGTATACAAGGCGCGTATGCGTATGGGTGATTATCTGGCGGCAAAAATAAAACGCCTGAAACCCAATCATGACATCGACGTGGTGTTGCCCATTCCCGATACCAGTCGCACGGCAGCGCTGCAATTGTCGTATGCGTTGGGGATTAACTATAGCGAAGGTTTTATTAAAAACCGTTATATCGGCCGAACTTTCATTATGCCAGGACAAACTGAACGCAAAAAATCCGTACGTCAGAAGCTCAATCCTATCGAGCTGGAATTTCGTGGAAAGAATGTATTGCTGGTAGATGATTCTATTGTTCGCGGCACAACCTCAAAGCAGATCATCCAGATGGCGCGTGACTCGGGTGCGAAAAAAGTTTATTTTGCCTCGGCTGCGCCGCCGGTTCGTTATCCAAACGTATACGGTATCGATATGCCCGCCGCCCACGAGCTGATTGGGCATGGCCGCAATGAAGAAGAAATTGCCGAAGTCATCGGTGCTGACTGGCTTATTTACCAGGATTTGGACGATCTTGTTAAAGCTGTGCGCAAGAAAGCTAAAGGTATCAAACGCTTTGATACGGCTGTATTTAACGGTGAGTATGTGACAGGCGATGTGGATCAGGCGTATCTTAAACACATCGAAGAATTGCGCAATGATAATGCGCGTTCAATCGAAGATAAGGAAAATGAAGTTATGGAAATTTATAACAGCGTTTGAATCACACTACAGTTGACAGTCACGGCTGAATCACCTACGCTTTCTCTGCGCCGATTTGAAGATCAGCTTGCGGGCGCATTAAAAATACGGCTAAAGCGAGGGAAGAACAGATAAACCCGCTTTAGTAATTCGAAGCGGGTTTTTTTATGCCTGTGTTTTGAGTAACAACTGAATCTTAAATAGCGGAGCAAACACCATGCATGATGAACAACTAAACGACTGGGCCGTTGCGACACTGGCAGTTCGGGCGGGTCAGCAACGCACAGATGAACATGAACATGCCGAGCCAATTTTTCCCACCTCAAGTTATGTGTTCGATAGCGCGGCTCAGGCGGCGGCCCGTTTCAATGGTGACGAACCGGGCAATATCTATTCACGTTTTACCAATCCGACGGTACGTACCTTTGAGCAACGACTGGCGGCAATGGAAGGTGGTGAGTGTTGTGTGGCGACGGCCTCAGGTATGGCCGCGATCCTGAGCATTTGCATGGGCTTGTTGCGAAGTGGCGATCATATCGTTTCATCGAATGCGATTTTTGGTACCAGTGTAGTGCTGTTCAACAAATTCCTGGCACCTTTTGGAGTGGAAACCAGTTATGTCTCACTCACCGATCTGGATGCCTGGCGCAAGGCGATCAAGCCTGATACGCGTATATTGTTTCTGGAAACGCCATCCAACCCCTTGACCGAGGTAGCGGATATCGTCGCACTAGCGACATTGGCGCATGAGCATGATTGTTTATTGGTGGTGGACAACTGTCTTTGTACGCCTGCGCTGCAACAGCCACTGAAGCTGGGTGCGGACATTGTGATCCACTCGGCAACGAAGTATATCGATGGCCAGGGACGTTGTATCGGCGGTGCTGTGGTGGGCAATAAGGAACTGGTGGGTGAAAAGGTATTTGGTTTCCTGCGCACCGCAGGGCCGAGTATGAGTCCGTTCAATGCCTGGGTGTTTCTGAAAGGTCTGGAAACCCTGAGCCTGCGTATGCACGCACATAGTCAGAGCGCGTTGGCACTGGCCGAGTTTCTGAAGCAGCATGACAATGTCGCAGCGGTACACTTTCCGGGACTGGAAAGTCATCCCCAGCATGCTCTGGCCTGCACCCAGCAAAGTGATTTTGGCGGTGTCCTTTCCTTTGAAGTTAAAGGCGGTAGACAAGCCGCCTGGAAGGTGATCGATGCTACCCGTCTGTTATCCATTACGGCCAATCTGGGCGATGCCAAGTCCACTATCACTCATCCGGCCACCACTACGCATGGTCGTCTGACGGATGCAGAGCGGGCGCAGGCCGGTATTACCGATGGCCTGATCCGTATATCCGTTGGTCTGGAGGATATCGACGATATCAAGGCCGATCTCGCCAGAGGGCTGGTCTGAATTGTCGTATTTTGTTGGGCTTCATAAACACCATTCAGCCCAACCTGCCTGTTTTGTCGGATAAATTTTAAATAAATTGCAGGTTGGGATGAGCAAGGCGAAGCCCGACAGGTTTTTGGCCAGCTTATGTAAGTAACTATAAATTTGAGGAAAGCTTTTTTAATGAATATATTTGAAGTCATTGCCGCTGAACTGTCGGCGAAGGTTCAACAGGTGACGGCGGCGGTGGGCTTGCTGGATGAAGGTGCTACAGTACCTTTTATTGCGCGCTACCGTAAGGAAGTCACTGGCGGGCTGGATGATACTCAGTTGCGCACACTGGAAGAACGTCTGGGCTATTTACGTGAGCTGGAAGAGCGCCGTGCGGTGGTACTCAAGAGCATCGACGAGCAGGGCAAGCTGAGTCCCGAGCTTAAACAAAGTCTGTTGCTTGCCGAGACCAAAACACGGCTGGAAGATCTGTACGCACCTTACAAACAAAAGCGGCGCACTAAAGCGCAAATAGCCCGAGAAGCCGGACTGGATGTTTTGCTCGACAGTTTGCTGGAAAATCCGCAACAGGATCCTGAATCATTGGCAGATGACTATCTCAATCCTGCGGCCGGGTTTACGGATGCCACTGCAGTGCTGGATGGGGTGCGGCAGATTTTTATGGAACGGGCGGCCGACGAAGCCGATCTGGTTGGCAGCTTGCGTGACTATGTCTGGGCCAAAGGCGTGATGACATCGATCGTGGTGAAAGGACAGGAACAACCCGGGGCCAAATTTTCGGATTACTTCAATTTTCGTGAAGACTTAAAAAAGATACCTTCGCATCGTGCACTGGCAATGTTTCGTGGCCGTACCGAAGGTGTGTTACGGCTTAAATTGATTGTGCTAGGACAGGATGATCTGGACAGCATCAGTGCCACGGGTCATTGCGATAATCTTGTCATCCAGCATTTCAATCTTCAGCATAAAAATCGTGCCGCTGATAACTGGTTGCAGGAATGCGCTCGTTGGGCCTGGCGAGTCAAGCTGTCGATGCAGCTGGAAACTGAATTAAACCTGCGCCTGCGTGAACAGGCAGAAGAAGAAGCGATCCGCGTATTTGGTGAAAACATGCGTGACCTGTTACTGGCCGCACCGGCCGGGGCGCGTACTACGCTGGGTCTGGATCCTGGTTTGCGTACCGGTGTTAAAGTGGTGGTGGTGGATAAAACAGGTAAACTGCTTTGCGAAGACACCATTTATCCTCATGCGCCCAAAAAACAGTGGGATCGTTCTATTGCCACCTTGGCCGGTTTGTGTAAACAGCATCAGGTCGATCTGGTGAGCATAGGCAATGGCACAGCATCAAGAGAAACTGATAAACTGGTGAAGGAACTCATCAGCAAGCATCCTGAACTGAGGCTGGCGAGTCTAGTCGTCAGTGAAGCGGGTGCCTCTGTGTATTCGGCTTCGGCCTATGCAGCCAAGGAATTTCCTGACCTGGACGTCACATTGCGTGGTGCGGTATCCATTGCCCGGCGCTTGCAGGATCCATTAGCTGAGCTGGTAAAAATAGAACCCCGATCTATCGGCGTTGGTCAGTACCAGCATGACGTGAACCAGAGCAGACTTTCACGCAAACTGGATGCCATTGTAGAAGATTGTGTGAATGCAGTCGGTGTCGAAGTGAATACGGCATCGGTTCCTCTGCTTACCCGAGTGGCGGGTTTAAGCGAATCACTGGCGAATAATATCGTTAGTTACAGGGAACAGTATGGCGCATTTAAAAACCGTAGAGAGTTACTGAAAGTATCGCGCCTGGGGCCGAAGGCTTTTGAACAGGCGGCAGGTTTTATGCGTATAGCGAAAAGTGAAAATCCACTGGATGCTTCAGCCGTGCATCCTGAAGCGTATCCATTGGTGGAACGCATTCTTGAACGGAGCGGACGTAAGATTGAAGAGGTGATGGGCGACAGCCGTTTTCTGGCCTCCCTGGCGGCGAATGATTTTATCGATGAATTTTTTGGCGAGCCTACGGTTCGGGACATCATTGCCGAGCTGGATAAACCGGGACGCGATCCACGCCCGGAATTCAAAACGGCCTGTTTCAGGGATGGAGTAGAAAAATTACAGGATCTGAAAGAAAGTATGATCCTCGAAGGCGTGGTTACCAATGTGACAAACTTTGGTGCCTTTGTCGATATTGGTGTACATCAGGACGGGTTGGTGCATATTTCTGTATTATCCGACAAATTTGTCAAAGATCCCCGCGAGGTAGTCAAGACCGGAGAGGTGGTTAAGGTCAAGGTGCTGGATGTGGATGTGGTACGCAAACGCATTGCACTGAGTATGCGTATGACCGATGAGGCCGTGCGAAAACCCGCAGGTACCAAGCAAAAAGAACTAACCGGCAAACATGAAGATAATGCGCATAGCCGGAAAAGATCGAAACCAAAACAACCACATAAAAGCAATCAGGCGACTTCGGTCATGGCGCAGGCCTTCGCAAAACTTAAAGCCTGAATCTTGATACAAACGTCGCATGCATATTTTCGATACTCATTGTCATCTTGATAGCCCGGTCTTTGATTCTGATCGCAATAAGGTCTTGGCAAACTGTCGTAAGCAAGGTGTGGAACATATTCTTATCCCTGCAATTGAACGGCAGGGTTGGGATAATTTATTGCTGCTTTGCAAACAGGAAAAAGGCCTGTATCCGGCACTGGGGTTGCATCCGATCTTTGTCAAACACCATCAGCCGCAACATCTGGAACAACTGGAACAGTATCTGGCTGAATGTCATCCGCTTGCCATTGGTGAAATCGGTCTGGATTTTTTCATCGACCAGCCGGACAAAGATCAGCAACTGTATTTTTTTAGCGCACAATTAGATATTGCAGGCCATGCAAATCTGCCTGTTTCGCTGCATATCCGTAAAGCCCATGATCAGGTTTTATTGCTATTGTGTAAGCATCCTGTATGCGGCGGGTTTGTCCATGCGTTCAATGGCAGCCTGCAACAGGCGCAGCAGTATATCGATCTGGGATTTAAACTCGGCTTTGGTGGAACCCTGACGTATGAAGGTTCACGCAAAATCCGTGAGTTGGCGCGAGTACTGCCACTAGACTCAATCGTTCTGGAAACTGATGCGCCCGATATGGTAGTAGCGGCACACCGGGGTCAACGTAACAGCCCCGAATATATTGTTGACTGTTTGAATGTATTGGCAGAATTACGCGATGAAGATTCAGATTTTATTGCTGAGCATACAAGCAAAAATGCATTTTCGACATTAGAAATGTATGAAGGATCTAGATAGCTGTTTCAAATATCAGTCCGGGAAGTACCGTTCGTCCTGAGCCTGTCGAAGGGCTGGTGGATTTACATGTTTATGGTTCGACAAGCTCACCACGAGCGGTTTAAGCTCACCAGGAATGGTTTGGTTTACTGTGAAAGTGGAAATTCATCCGTGTTCTGGTATTTAGAACGCCTGTTCAGTGGATAGAATTGCAGCTAATAAAATCATATATGTTACACACCCGCCTATATATCACGGTTCCTGATCTTTATCTTTTTCTATCAAGGCATAAGCAGAATGATTGTGAATGGATTCAAAATTTTCTGATTCTACTGTATAGCCGCGGATGCGATCGTCGGCGTTCAGGCGTGCAGCTACATCACGTACCGCATCTTCCACAAACTTGGGGTTGTCATAGGCTCGTTCGGTGACCATCTTTTCATCCGGGCGTTTAAGTAGACCATAGAGCTCGCAGGAGGCTTCCTGTTCGATGAGTTCGATCAGTTCTTCGACCCAAACGAAGTCATTGACCCGTGCGGTGATGGTGACATGGGAACGCTGGTTATGTGCGCCGTAGTCCGATATTTTCTTTGAACAGGGACAGAGACTGGTGACCGGCACGATTACCTTGATGGTCATGATGTGTTTGCCGTTATGGATTTCGCCAATAAAACTGACGTCATAATCCATGAGGCTCTGCACGCCCGAGACCGGGGCGGTCTTGTTTATAAAATAGGGGAAGTTCATTTCAATATGGCCGGATTCAGCTTCCAGCAGTTGCGTCATTTCGCTCATCATTTCCTTAAAGGATCTGACCGAGATTTCCCTTTCGTGATTATTCAGGATCTCAACGAAACGGGACATGTGAGTGCCCTTGAAATTATGCGGCAGATTCACATACATGTTGAAATTGGCAATGGTGTGTTGTTCACCGCCGGTGCGATCGAGAATCCGAACCGGGTAGCGGATATTTTTGATGCCGACCTTGTTAATAGGCAGGTGGCGGGTATCTTCACGGTTTTGTACGTCTTCGATTAGTTTTGTTGCCTGGCTCATGCCATTATTCCTCGGTATAGGTAACGCAGGCGCGATCGGTTTCCCACAGGGTCACGCTTGCTACGTGGATCACATCAGTATTCAATATGCCGGATAGCCCACGGTACAGCCAGGCAGCGATGTTTTCTGCTGTCGGGTTCTGATCGTCAAACGGGGGCAGCTCATTCAGGTTTTGGTGATCCAGGCGATCAATCAGCTCATTGGTAGCCTGCTTGATCAACTTGAAGTCCAGCCCCATCCCAATCTTGTCCAGCCTGCTTGCGCTGACCTCCACTTCTACTTTCCAGTTGTGGCCGTGTACACGGTTACAGGGACCTTCGTAGTCACGAAGATAATGAGCTGCGGCAAAATCCGTGAGGATTTTCATTTTGTAATGGGCGGTCATGATGATACTTGACTAAAAGACTAGGACTTTAAGCGACTGTAGAGCGTTTTGCAAGGGGATGATCTTCAATAAAATTTTCGATGCGTTGGATTATACCACTACTGGAGAGACTTGCATCGGCCAAAAGCTGTTCGCGACTGGCCTGTTCCATGAATATATCGGGCAGCCCTATGTTAAGCACAGAAATCGAAACCTGCTGTGCCATCAAACACTCGTTTACGGCGCTCCCGGCACCGCCAATCATGGCGTTATCCTCAATAGTGACCAAAAGATCGTGGCTGTTGGCCAGTTCCAGCACCAGTGAGGTATCCAGCGGCTTGATAAAACGCATATTGGCTACACTGGCACCAAGCCGTTCGGCGGCGACCTGCGCATCGGCCAGTGGGGTGCCGAATACCAGCAGGGCGATGCGGGTGCCTTTGCGCATTATTTTTCCCTTGCCGAGGGGCAGGGCGGTCATCTCCTGATTGATAGCCGTGCCCGGTCCCCGACCCCGTGGGTAGCGTACGGCGGCGGGACCGTCATGCTGAAAACCGGTATAAAGCATTTGCCGGCATTCGTTTTCATCGGTCGGAGCCATGATGGTCATATTGGGAATTGCGCGCAGGTAACTCAGGTCGAAGCTGCCTGCATGGGTGGGGCCATCCGGGCCGACTAGCCCGGCGCGATCGATAGCGAATAGCACCGGCAGGTTCTGCAATGCTACATCGTGAATTAGCTGGTCATAGGCCCGTTGCAGAAAAGTTGAATAAATTGCGACTACGGGTTTGAGGCCATCACAGGCCATGCCGGCAGCCAGGGTGACGGCATGTTGTTCGGCGATGCCGACATCGAAATAACGGCGCGGAAACTGTTTGGAGAAATCCACCAGCCCCGAGCCTTCACGCATGGCCGGAGTGATACCTACCAGACGGTCGTCCTGTTTGGCCATGTCACAGAGCCAGTCGCTGAAAACTTTTGTGTAGGTGGGGGTGGTGCCTGGTTTCTGTTCCAGATCACCGGAATCCGGATCAAAACGACCCACACCGTGGTAGGCGCAGGGATTATCTTCCGCTGGCTGGTAGCCCTTACCCTTGGTGGTTACGATATGCAGAAATTGCGGCCCTTTCAGATGTTTCAGGTTTTCGAGAGTTTGAACCAAGGTATCCAGATCATGCCCATCGATGGGGCCGATGTAGTTGAAACCCAGCTCCTCGAACAGGGTGCCCGGGACTACCATGCCTTTGACATGTTCTTCGGCGCGGCGCGCCAGCTCCCAGACTGAGGGCATGACTCCCAAAACCTTTTTGCTGCCTTCACGCATGGTTGAATACAGCCGTCCGGAGAGCATGCGCGCGAGATGATTGGAGAGGCCGCCTACATTGGGTGATATGGACATGTCGTTGTCATTCAGGATTACCAGCAGGTTGGCATCCAGATCGCCTGCATGATTCAGTGCTTCGAAGGCCATCCCGGCGGTCAGTGCGCCATCACCGATAATCGCCACGGCGCGGCGTGAACTGCCGGTTCTGGCAGCTGCGAGTGCCATGCCCAGCGCGGCGCTGATGGAGGTGCTGGAGTGACCCACGCCAAAGGCATCGTATTCGCTCTCGTTGCGGTTGGGAAACCCGCAAAGGCCGTTTTCAATCCGCAAATCCGGCATACGTTTACGGCGGCCGGTGAGTATTTTATGCGGATAACTCTGGTGTCCCACATCCCAGACCAGCCGATCTTCCGGGGTATCATAGACATAGTGCAGGGCGATAGTCAGCTCTACCGTGCCCAGCCCCGCCGCGAGGTGGCCGCCGGTCTTGCTGACTGACTGGATCAGGAACTGGCGTAATTCGGCACTGAGAGTTTTTAGCTCGGGCAGTGAAAGTTTGCGCAAGCTGACCGGATCGTCGATTTGGTTCAGGAGCGGGAAGTCAGTGGCTTCAGGCATAGATGACAGATATCGGTGACTTGGCTTTAATAGAATAGATCGGGTGATCTTCGTCCTATTGAGTCCAACTTGCAAGTGAATCAGGAATTTTCGTAGTATAAAAAGCAGATTATGCGCTGGCTGTTGTTTGTTTTATAAGGACTTTGCTGATGCTTGCTTTTTTCTCGTTCCCACGCAGAGCGTGGGAATCAGGCAAGGGTTTAAAATACTGGCGCAGGTGTAGTGTTTGACGCCCATGTTGTCCGATGTTACCTTGCCTGCAGTTTTCAGGTATCCCTCAGGATTTTAGTCCGGGGGATGAAACGGGAAGCCGGTGCGTTGTACACAAAAGTACATACAAACCCGGCACTGCCCCCGCAACGGTAAACGAGTCAGATTTTGCAACATGCCACTGTGTCTTGACATGGGAAGGCGCAAATCGGGAAATTTTCCACTCGTGAGTCCGGAGACCGGCCTGAAAAACTGTTTTGGCGTCTGCGGAGGGCGGTATGCCAGAAGGAGAATTTCCGGTTTCCCTTCTCTGTTTATCCTCCGCGCAAGTTTTAACCAATATTGAACAATCAGCGTATACCGCATAAAAAACGGTGGCCTGCGTAACTATTTGTCCGGACAGCGGGAAATAGCCGTCAATAAATAAAACGGAAAGATAACGGATCATACACAATCCTGTGACAATGTTGTTCATCACACTGCTTGCCGGGCTTTTCCTTGACCGCTTGTTAGGCGAACCGCGCCGCGCCCACCCACTGATCGCTTTTGGTCGTCTGGTGCCGTGGCTGGAAATATATCTGTCTGATGCGGGCAGTGTTTCCGCTTACAGACAACGGCTGCGCGGCAGCCTGGCGGTTGCCCTGCTGCTGATACCTCCTGTCGTGCTGGTGTGGTTTGTTGGCCAATGGCATGAAGTTACGTTGTTGGTAAATGTGCTGGTTCTGTATCTTGCCATCGGTGGGCGCAGTCTCGTTGAACATGCGTATAAGGTGCGTGATGCGCTGCTGAAAAAAAACATAGACCTTGCCCGTACCTGCACCAGTTATCTGGTAAGCCGGGATACGATGCATATGAAGCCTCTGGACATGGCCCGTGCGACCATCGAGTCCACACTTGAAAATGGTAGTGATGCGCTGTTCGCACCCCTGTTCTGGTTTTTGCTTGCCGGTGCGCCGGGCGTGTTGTTTTATCGGCTGGCCAATACCCTGGATGCCATGTGGGGCTATAAAACGCCGCGCTATCGTGATTTTGGCTGGGCGGCGGCGCGCCTGGATGATGTAATGAATTTTATCCCGGCGCGGTTGACGGCATTCAGTTATGCCTGCACCGGTAAATTTGTCACTGCCATGCAGTGCTGGTTTAGGCAAGCCGGTCAGTGTGCCAGCCCCAATGCCGGGCCGGTGATGGCGGCGGGCGCAGGCGCACTGGTTTTACGACTGGGTGGCCCGGCGGTTTATCATGGTCAGATGCAGGCGCGTCCGCAACTGGGCAGGGGTTCGCTTCCCGCAGCCGAAGATATCGATCAGGCCGTGAACCTGCTACGGCGCAGTCTCGGCTTGTGGCTGGGGTTACTGGCGCTGGTCTGGGGAGGGTTGCAGTTTGCTTGAACACGGTGGCAAGTTGCAGCATGCGGCACAGCGTTATGAGATTGCTCTGGATCAGTGGATGGATTTGTCCACCGGTTTGAATCCGCAGGCCTGGCCGGTATGTGATATTCCCGCCGATGCCTGGGCGCGTCTGCCCGAAGACGAAGACCGTCTGATTGAAGTCGCACAACGCTATTATGGCGCGCCTGACTGTCTGCCAGTTGCCGGTTCGCAGGCGGCGATTCAGATCTTACCGCGCTTGTATACACAGCATAAAAATACACTTCGTGTCGGTATGCTTACGCCGGCTTATGCTGAACATGCCCATGCCTGGCAACGTGCAGGCTTTGAACTTATCCCGCTGGCCGCTGATGAGATTGAGACGCGTCTAAACCAGCTTGATATATTGCTTGTCGTTAACCCCAATAATCCCACCGGACATATTTTCGAACCGGTGCAACTGTTGCGTTGGCATCAGCAACTGGCTTCACGCGGCGGCAGCCTGATCGTGGATGAAGCTTTTATGGATACCACGCCGGAAAAATCTCTGACAACATACACTGATCGGAAAGGACTGATTGTGCTGCGATCCCTGGGCAAGTTTTTCGGCCTGGCCGGGGCCAGGGTCGGTTTTGTTTTTGCCGAGTCAGATCTGCTATATCGTCTTGCGGAACTTCTTGGGCCGTGGTCGATCAGTGGGCCTTCGCGCATGATTGCTATCGCCGCCTTGCAGGATCAAGACTGGCAGGTGCGTACGCGTAGCGAGCTGCAACAACGGGGTCAACGGCTTGCGCGTTTGCTGACCGATAACGGCCTGCCCGTGTCAGGCAGCACGGCCCTGTTTCAATGGGTGGAAACGGCAGATGCCGAATCTATTCACCAACAGCTTGCCCGACAAGCGATTCTCACCCGTTTATTTACCCAACCTTGCAGCCTGCGTTTTGGCCTGCCTGCGGATGAGCAACAGTGGCAGCGTCTGGAGAGGGCGTTATCCGAACTGGATTATTCAGACGGCTTGCGCGAGGTAACAGGACGATGAGTATTCTGATGATTCAGGGTACGACCTCGGATGCCGGTAAAAGCGTGCTGGTCACGGCGCTGTGCCGGAGTCTGGCGCGCAGGGGAATCAGCGTTGCCCCCTTCAAACCGCAGAACATGGCGCTCAATTCTGCCGTGACAATAGATGGTGGCGAGATTGGCCGCGCTCAGGCCCTGCAGGCACAGGCGGCGGGTATTCCGCCGCATGCGGATATGAATCCGGTCTTGCTCAAACCCGGTTCCGATACCGGCGCGCAGATCATCATTCATGGTCATGCGGTTGGCAATATGGATGCCCGTGCTTATCATCGCTATAAGTCCACCGCGCGCAAGGCGGTGCTTGAATCCTGTCAACGCCTGCAAGAGCAGTATGATGTGGTGCTGGTGGAGGGTGCGGGCAGTCCGGCCGAGATCAATCTGCGTGAAAATGATATCGCCAATATGGGCTTTGCCGAGGCGGTGAACTGCCCGGTGTTGCTGGTTGCAGACATCAATCGCGGCGGTGTCTTTGCGCATCTGGTAGGTACCCTGGCGTTGCTGAGCGAAAGTGAACAGGCGCGGGTCAAAGGTCTGCTTATCAACCGCTTTCGTGGCGATCTGGCGCTGCTGCAACCGGGCATCGACTGGCTGGAAGAAAAAACGGGTAAACCGGTCAGCGGTGTCCTGCCTTTCCTGCATGATCTGCATCTGGAAGGCGAGGACAGTCTCGTGCGTAGCGATGGCAAAGCGGAGGCGGCAGAGCATTTGAACGTGATTGTCCCGGCCTTGCCGCGCCTGAGTAATCATACGGATTTTGATCCCCTGCGCCTGCATCCCCAGGTCAATCTGCGTTTTATCAATGTTGCTGATACAATCCCCGCCGCCGATCTTGTGATTCTGCCGGGCAGCAAAAATGTCTGTGCTGATCTGGCCTGGCTGCGCGAGCAGGGCTGGGAAGACTTCATTCAGCGGCATTTACGCTATGGTGGAAAACTCCTCGGCATTTGTGGTGGTTTTCAGATGCTGGGACAGTCAATTCATGATCCTGACGGGATTGAAGGTCGTAGCGGTGACTGTCGAGCGCTGGGTCTTCTGCAAATGACAACCACGCTCATTGCCGACAAGCAATTGCGCAATGTGCGGGGAAACCTGTTGCTGGATGGCTCTGTTATTTACGGTTATGAAATACATAGCGGCATCAGCAACGGCCCTGCGCTTAAAAATTCTGCGCTTTATTTGAATGGGGAAACAGACGGCGCACTGTCAGCGGATGGTCAGGTTATAGGTACTTATCTGCATGGTCTTTTTGAGTCGACCCCGGCCTGTAACGCGCTGTTAAGCTGGGCCGGTCTTAAGAACATCAAAACGGCGGATTATTCGCAACGCTGTAACAACGACATTGATCGTATCGCTGATGCGGTCGAACAGCATCTTGATATGGCGGCGATCGACTCACTTCTGGGACTAGGGACATGTGCAGAGACGGGCATATGAAAGAGAACTGTAGGACCGTAGGTTGGGCAGAGCAAAGCGAAGCCCAACGGTCTGGCATGAGATTTTATCGGGCTTCATTTTATTCAAACCAATCTACAATTACGACGTAATTATAAACACTATTATGAAAGAACTCATTCTCGGTGGTGTACGTTCCGGCAAAAGCCGTCTGGCCGAGCAGCATGCACTTGCCTCAGGACTTGACGTATTTTATATCGCCACGGCTACAGCAGAAGATGATGAAATGCAGCAGCGTATTGATCATCATCGTCAACAGCGTCCATCAACCTGGCGATTGATTGAAGAACCGTTGAAACTGGCAACCGTTTTGCAGCAAGAGGCTGCCGAGGATCGTTGTCTACTGGTCGATTGTCTGACCCTGTGGCTGACTAATTTACTGTTAGATGAAGATGCCTCTTTGCTGGTACAGGAACGTGAGGCATTGATTGAACAACTACAAAGTTTGCCTGGCCATATTATTCTGGTGAGTAATGAAACAGGTATGGGGATTGTCCCTCAGGCAGAACTGGCGCGTCGCTTCGGTGATGAAGCCGGGAGGTTACATCAGGATTTGGCGCAACTTTGTGATCGGGTAATGTTAACTATTGCAGGTCTCCCTCAACTATTAAAAGGAAAACTATGATGACTTCTGAATGGCTCAATGTATCGAGCACCCCGTTGAATAATCAGATGGCGGAAAAAGCCGAGGTGCGGCAGTTGCAGTTGACCAAACCGCCGGGTGCTCTGGGTTATCTGGAAACGCTGGCCATTCGTCTTGCCGCTATGCAGGGAACGCTCACGCCTTCTGCCGATAAGGTACACATCACCGTGTTTGCGGGCGATCATGGTGTTGCTGCACGTGGCATCTCGGCTTTTCCGCAGGCAGTGACGGTTGAGATGTTGCGTAATTTTTCTCGTGGTGGCGCGGCTATCAATGTGCTTGCCCGTAGTCTGGATGCAACACTGAATGTCATCAATCTGGGCACCGCAAGTGATCCCGGTTCACTGGAAAATGTGATTGACCGCCATCTTGGCGCGGGCACGGCTGATTTTGTCGAACAGGCGGCAATGAGTGAGCAACAGTTTTATGATGCTCTGAATACCGGCCGGCAGGCGGCTGAGCGAGCCGCGCTGGACAAAGGACACTTGTTCATCGGTGGTGAAATGGGAATTGGCAATACTACATCGGCGTCGGCAGTTGCCTGCGCCTTGTTGGGTAAAGAGGCCAACGTACTGACCGGGCCGGGTACCGGACTAGATAATAAAGGTGTTTCACGCAAGGCAGAAATTATTGCCAAAGCACTGATACGACATCAAACAACGGTCGGCAATCCGTTGGAGATTTTGCGTTGTCTGGGAGGCTTTGAAATTGTTGCCCTTGCCGGCAGTTATCTTTCCTGTGCCCATACCGGCCTACCTGTATTGGTCGATGGTTTTATCAGCAGTGTGGCGGCTCTGGCAGCGGTGGCGATCAGCCCGGATACAGCAGACTGGTTGCTGTATTCTCATGCTTCAGCCGAACCCGGTCATGCCTATGTAATGAAGGCCCTGCAGGCGCGGCCATTACTTGATCTTGGCATGCGTCTGGGTGAAGGCAGTGGTGCCGCTGTGGCCGTGCCGTTGCTGCGCCTGGCCTGTGAGTTGCACAACGGTATGGCTACTTTTGGTGAAGCCGGGGTTTCGGAAAAAGCGAAATAATGCGCGCCTTTATTATTGCTCTGCAATTTCTTACACGCATTCCTGTTCCGGCTCTGCGTGAGATTAGCGAAGCTGAAATGGGTCGTTCCCTGTTCTACTACCCGCTGGTCGGAATAGTCATTGGTTTACTTCTGGTTGGGCTGAACATGCTTCTTGCCAACGCGCCGCCTGCTTTGCAGGCGGCGCTGGTGCTGGCTGCCTGGGTGCTGATCACCGGTGCCCTGCATCTGGATGGTCTGGCTGACAGTGCCGATGCCTGGCTGGGTGGACTGGGGGATAAAGAACGGACTCTGGCGATTATGAAAGATCCACGCAGTGGCCCGGCGGCGGTTGTTTTGATCGTGTTGCTGCTACTGATCAAATTCGCCTCGCTGCAAGCGCTTATCGCTGAGGATCACTGGCCCGTTCTGATACTTGCGCCGCTGCTTGCACGCACCTCGCTGCCGCTACTGTTCCAGACCACGGCCTATGTGCGTCCCGGCGGACTGGCGACAGCAATAGCCAAGTACTCATCCTGGGTCGGTGGCATTCTGCTGCCACTGTTTGTCAGTATCGCTATTCTTGTCAGCGTGGGCTGGCATGCAGCCCCGTTGATCGTCGTCGCACTCGCCGCCTTTGTTCTGCTGCGGGCGATGATGTGCAAACGTCTGGGCGGCACAACAGGTGATACAGCTGGTGCCCTGGTTGAAGTGATTGAAACTGTAGTGCTGGTGATGGCCGTACTGATCTGAAACCGGAGTTAGAGAGAACTATGACTGAGAGAGTACTTGTGATGACGAAACATCATATTCATTATCTATATATGAAGTCGGCAAGAGAAGATAAGAAATAATATTAGTGCTAGCAATAATCATGGCCTTCCTTCCTTTATGGCTTGATCAATACCTTCTGCCTGTAATGGTGTTAGGTTTAATCCGGGAGCGAATAGATCGAATCGTATTAAGTCGTTCCTTCGGGCTGATTCGTTTAGGAAGTAGAGGTCGTTACGTGGTTTTGAAAGCCCCTGATGAGGGCGTTATGCGCTTAGACCAATAGGTGGTCGTTGCCGTAAAAGAAAAATCCAGTTCGGTCTTGGCTTCAATAAAACAGATGAACGCTGAAGAATAAAATAAGCCACGTCTCAGCCTTGTTGGCTCAATGCCGAAATAACATTGTTCATATTGGAAAGTCCATTA
>VAOX01047530.1_pt1 | contig 45011 bp, 37 predicted proteins | sample 3393891 | NCBI WGS metagenome assembly VAOX01 (sample SAMN08290429, study PRJNA428436) | hydrothermal vent metagenome | isolation source: Deep-sea hydrothermal vent chimney | place: Indian Ocean: Southwest Indian Ridge | depth 2822 m m
AACAGGTCGGAAGACCGGTGTTATCAATCCTAACTGCATCCGTGCTGGTCGGCGTTCATCAACAGGTCGGAAGACCGGTGTTGTCAATCCTAACTGCATCCGTGCCGGTCAGCGGTTGCTGCGTGTGCCGCAACGTTAGCGACTGATGACGCAGATCCACTTTTATTTCGATCAGACCCGTTGCACGGGTTGTGCCGCGTGCGGGGTGGCCTGCAAGGACTGGAACAGCTTACCGGCGGGGACGACACCACAGTGGCGTCGTGTTTACACTGCCGAGCGGGGTCGGTTTCCCGAGCTGGATGTGCGGCACCTGTGCCTGAGTTGTTTTCATTGTGATAACGCGCCCTGCGTCAAGGCCTGCCCTACCGGTGCCCTGCATAAGCGTACTACTGATGGCATCGTGCTGGTGGATCGCGAGATCTGTCAGGGTTGCCGTGACTGTGAACGCGCCTGCCCGTATGGTGCGCCTCAATATCAGCCGGGTGATCCGCACATGATGAAGTGTACTTTCTGCGTCGATCGTCAGGCGCAGGATCTGGCACCGGCCTGTGTCGAGGCCTGCCCCTATCTGGCGCTGGATGCTGGCACTGAAGAGCAGTTGCGAGCGCGCCACGGTGCGTTGGCGTTACTGACATCAAAGGATTTCCCGACCCTGAATGCTGAACACGAAGCGACCCGCCCCAGCGTTTTTGTGCGCCGCAGGGCAGTGGCTGACGGGATTGATTCCGGAACCATGACGTTGCGTAGTAACGGTCAGCACACCGCACACCTGCGGGCGGTGGAAGGGCCGGCTACGGAAGAATGGCAACACCGTGCTGCGCAGCCACTTACGCGACGACGGGGGCGTGGCCGATGCTGATCGATCGACGTACCTTTCTGGGTTTGCTCAGCGGCGCATCACTGGGGGCATCGCTGACACTTAACCAACCCCTGTCGGCACGGGCAGCGTCCGTGGTCGGGAACAAGTATTCGGGTCGGGTACGTATTACGCCAAGTACCTGCGATCACGATTGTGGTGGACGTTGTCTAATGCAGGTACAGGTTGAGAAGGGTGTTATTACTCACATCGGTAGTGATCCGCAGCCAGTGTGGCCCAAGGCGGGCGGAGAGATCATGGCGCTGCCGTTGCGCACCTGCACACGCGGTCGTGCCTACCGCGAGCAGGTGTACTCGCCACAACGCATTCTGCAACCCATGCAGCGTGTCGGCCGGCGTGGTGCGGGTAAGTTCCGCCCTGTTAGCTGGGACGAGGCACTCGGGCGCGTGGCGGAAAATATGCAGCGGATTACCGCGAAACACGGCCCGGCAGCGATCTTCTCCGGTGTCGGAGCTGGCAGCCAGAGCGCATTGAACAGCGCCTTCGATTTGCAGATGTTGTTGGCACGGAGAGGTGGCTTCAGCGGCGGCTGGACTTCGCCATCATGGGAGGGGGCACACTTTGCCATGCAGTACACCCTGGGTCTCAACGATGAGGCACCGGGTTCCGAATATGCGGATGGTGCCGATGTCGAGGATTTTCTCAACAGCAAGTTGCTATTGCTGTGGGGCTGGAATCCGGCACACACCCATTTTGGCACCGAGACCAAATATATTTTGCAACGCGTGCGCGAGTCCGGTGTACCGATGATCTGCATTGATCCGGTGTATACCGACACAGCGGCGTTATGGGGTAGTGAGTGGCTGCCGATTCGTCCCGGCTCTGACAGTGCGGTATTGATGGCCATGGCGTATGTGATTCTGGAAGAGGGACGGGAGGACAAAAAGTTTGTCAAGCGCCTGGTTACGGGCGCAGATGACTACCACCAGCACTTGCGCGGTGGTGATGATGGAGTGCGCAAGGATCCGCGCTGGGCCAGTGCCCTGAGCGGTATCGATGCCGGGCGTATTGCCGATCTTGCCCGGCAGTATGCCAGTACCCGACCGGCCAACCTGATCGCCGGTTATGCGCCGGGACGCAGCGCTTTCGGGGAACAGTATCATCGTGCCGCGATTGCCTTGCAGGCATTAACCGGCAATGTTGGCCGTTCGGGAGGGGGGGCTGCCGGTCACATGATGGGCAAACCGTTACGCTATTCGACCCAGGTACAGAACTGGTGGGGTCGTTTCGTGCGTGATGTCGAGATTCACGATGCCGATATTGTCAGCATTAAGACCAGCCGTCTGGCCAGTGCCATTCTCGGCGGCAAGAATGTCGATCCGGCCAGCATCGGCAGCTATAAACCCCTACCCAGTCCGATTCGGATGTTGTACTGCGTGGCCTGGAACCTGCTCAACCAGTTACCTAACGTCAACAAGACGCGCCGGGCGCTGGAACACCTCGACTTTATTGTGGTGCAGGAACAGCGCATGACGCCAACGGCACGCTATGCTGACATCCTGTTGCCGGCCTGTACGATGCTGGAACGTGATGACTTTACCTGGCCTTGGCGCGACCGTGGTACCTATCTGGTGGCGCAGGCCAGAGCTATCGAGCCATGCGGCGATTCACGCCCCGATCACTGGATCTTCGATCGCCTGGCCAAACATCTGAAACTTGAGCCGTTGCGTACCGCTGGCAATGCACGCCAGTGGCTGGATGAACTATTGGCGCTGGATAACCATGCACCGTTTGGTGAACTGGTGCATCAGGGAGTGTTGCGGTACCGGCGGCATCGACCCTGGGTTGCCTTCGAGCGCAATATTCGTGAGCCACAACGCTATCCATTCAACACTCCTGGAGGTCGTATTGAAATTGCCAGCGAGCAGTTGGCGACGATGGATTTTGCGGCCAGCAGCTACGGTGCCAACGTACCTGCGTTACCGACATACCTGGAAAATAACGAAGGCCCCAACAGTCGGCAAGCGGATTTTCCCTTACAGCTTATTACCACCAAGGCGCAGAATCGTTGTCACTCTACGTTTAGCGATAATCCGTATCTGCAAGAGCTGTCGCCGCAGGTAGCCTGGATTCATCCCGATGATGCGGCCAAACGCAAGCTGGAAGATGGCGCAACAGTCGAGGTATGGAATCAGCGTGGTCGCCTGCGTCTTCTGGCGCGAGTGACCGAACGTATTCTGCCGGGTGTCATTATGATCCACGAAGGTGCCTGCTATCAGCCGGATGCCAGCGGTACCGATTTGGGTGGCAATCCAAACCTGCTGACCAGTGACGAAAGCAGCCCCGGCGGAGCGTATGCGTACAACACAGCGAGGGTGGAACTGCGAGCCGTGCGGCCAACGGTAGTGTGATCAAGGTGAAACCTAAGGTATTGATTATTGTATAAGTCTTGGCATCTATTTTATTCCCTCTCCCATTAGGGGGGAGAGGGTGTCAGTAAAAGCCGTTCGCACTGAGCTTGTCGAAGGGTGAATGACATTAAAATTGGTATTTCAGGCTTTAGGTTCAATGAGCTTCAAGGGTTCCTGAATTCAGAGAGTGGTCTCGCAAAAGACCAATAATTGGGAGTGGGGAAGGTGATAAGAAAATTCTATAGCGATACCTTACGGCACGTTATGTTGTGTACACTATGCATGGTCTGTTTTCCAGCCAATGCTGACTGGCAGCCGGTATTGGAGGATGCAAAACGTGCAGATTACCGGGAGGGAAAAGAGACTTTCCGGATTCATATCCCTCCTGAGGTGCCGGTGGCCGAGCTACAGAAGCTGGCTCTGGAACTGGATGCCATCGATATCACCGCCATGGTTAAACGTAACGGCGAATATGCGATATTTACGCCGGTACAGCCGCTGGCACCCGGGCGTCACGAGCTGCGAGTGGTCGAATACGCTGACGATGGCAGTATTCTGGAGCTGGGTTCCTGGTCCTTCGAGGTGCGTCAATCGCGGCTGCTTCGCGAGTATGCTGTGGCGGCTGACACCCAGTTGACCAGCAGCGTGCGGGTTGCTGATAACGGCCTGAGCCCCCCCTATCCCGACCGCCTGCAAAGTCTGGGCAGCAGCAATATAGGCTATAGCGCCGCCAGTGGCAACTGGCGTTCACAGGGTCAATTCGATCTGCTCTATAACAGCCTTAACAACAGTCAGACAGGTGGCCGTCAGCTGGACAATGGCGAGTTCCTGTTTTCTGCAGACAATACCTATATCGGTGCGCGTGTTGGTCATCAGACCGTTGGCACGACCAGTCTGGTCATGGATAACTTCCGCCGCCGTGGCATATCCTTGCAAGGACGTTTGCCGGTGATTAATTCCCGACTGTCCGGCTTCTCGCTGTCGAGTGAGGATATCCGTGGGTTTCGGCATGGTCTGGGCATCGGCAACCCGAGTCGCAGTGTCAACGGCGTGTCGTTCGACAGTAGTCCGTTACCCGGACGGCCGCGGGCATTATACCTGAGTGGAACATGGCTGGACGGTCAGGGACGTGAAAACAGTGGTCTGGTAGGGGCTATTGATGGCCTGGAATCGGGTCGGGCCAGGGGCTCAGCCTGGTCATTGAGTGCAGACAGTCAACTGTTCAGCAACCGTCTGCGACTGCGGGGCGAATATGCCAGTACCAATTATGACTTCAACACGACTGATAATCTGGCTTCAGATAAAGATACGGCATACAGCTTACTGGCAACCTTCGCGGATACGACTGCTATTGGCCTGAACTGGAATGCCGGGGTGGAAAACCGCAAAATCGGCACGTTTTTCAAGAGCCTGGGCAACCTGGCGCTGCCCAGTGATCGCCGCTTGCTGCGCGCTTTTGGTGGTCTGCAATGGTCGACGTTGGGATTGCAGGCCAGTTTTGAACAGCAAAAAGATAACGTCGAGGATATTGCACAGTTGCCACGTATTCAGACTGATTTAAGTAACATCAGCATGAACTGGGCACCAGTACTGGCATCGGCGGATAGCTGGTTGGGTACGCCAAGTTTTGGTGCGGCGTTTAGTCGCCAGAAGCAGGGACAGACGTTTACCCCGATTGGTTTTCTGCAAACACCAACGAACAACAAGTTGATCAGTTGGCAGGCTTATGCCACCTCGGCTTACTCCTTTGGGAGCCTGGGAGTGACGGTGGTAACCAGCCAGTTTCGTGATTACGCCGGCATACAGGATGATACGGATACCACCGGCATTTATTTCAATGGTAGTGTGACGCTTATAAAACAGCGCCTCAGCCTGATACCGTTGATACGTTTTGATCGCACGGATGATAAATATACCATGCAGGGTTCGACAGTCGTGACCTATGGGCTGCAAACTATTTTCGTAGCCAAACCGAAGAAACTGGATGGTTCATTCGATATCAATTTGAACCGCAACCAATCGACGGACGACTCAATCAATAACGATACATTTACCGTCAGCATAGCGCTTAACTGGCATTTGTTGGCGGCTCATCGTAACCGCCCCGGTTTTGACCTGGGCTTCAGCGGCTTGTATAACGGCGTAAAGGATAATCTGGTGAAAGCCAATACCTTTGGCACGTATCAGGCATTTTTAACACTGAGAATGGTTCTGCCGGCGCGCGCAGGGCAGGCACAGTGAAGGGGCATAAGAACATGATAAAACATCGAATACTGAATATCCGAATCCTCATTCTGGTTCTGATGTCCCTGTTGACCAGTATGGCACAGGCAGCGATCACGTCGGTGAGCGCAACCAACTCGCCTTCGCAGCTATCGGTGGCCAGCAGCGGTTTCAGCCAGATCAGCTGGTCGGTGATTGAAAATGGCGGCGGAAATGGTGCCGGTACGTTGACGATCAGTTCCCCCAGCGGCCTGTTCCGCGCGCCCAACGGCAGTGTGCTGGGCACGGTTGCGCAAGGGTTGCAGCAGACGGTCAATGTCCCCCCGGGGTTGACCACCTATTTATTCAGTGAATCACTGACCATTCCGCAGACTATCCTGCAACAGGCGCTGCAAGCGGGTTTTAGCAGTATTACCTATGAGCGGGGATTCAGTGATGGATCGGCCGGACCGACGAGCAGCGTAAGTTTTACAATTACAGGTTCGCAGATTAGCCAGGTGAGTGTCAGTAATGTGCCCTCGCAGGTTGCGATTACCGCAACCAGTCATAGCCAGGTCAACTGGTCTCTTGGCTTAATCGGAGCTTCGGGTACTACAGTGACGATTAATTCTGGCAGCGGCGTGTTCCGGGCTCCTGATGGCAGCACGCTTGGCACGGTAAATCGAAGTTTGCAGACGACCCGCATTCTCTCCAACGGCTCTACCACAGTCGCCATCAATGAGTCGCTGACGATCCCGCAGAGCGTCATTAGGCAGGCACAGAAAAAAGGCTATGGCCGTTTTAGTTATACCCGGCAATTCACTAATGGCCAGTCGAACGGCGTGGCTACGGCGACCTTTAGCATTACCGGTGGCGGTGCTGCGGGTGAATTGTCAATTCGCCGGGTGCAAATGGAATATGATGATGGCCGCATTACCGCTGTGATCGCCCCCCAAAGCAAACTGCGGGCACGCGCTGTGATCAGCTACAACGGCACCGGCCTGCTGGAATACAGCTGGGAGGTAGCCAGTCCGCCGAGTACCCAGGGGCAGCCTATCTTCGTCCCGCTGATCAGCCGTAAACAGTATTTGTTAGCCGGTGATCAGGTGGTGCTGCAAACGCCAACCCTGCCAACGGGTGACAATGGTAATTATCTGGTGCGCCTGCGTATCGAGAAACCTGTGGCGAACTTCCGGTTGCCTGTATTGCGTTACGCCGTCAATCGCAGCGGACAGGTTCGGGCTGAAACCCGTATTGCCCCCCTGCCCGTGATCCGTCCGGCACCCAACGCCGTGCTCGCCCCGGATACGCTGTTTGCCTGGCAGCCGGTGGTTGCGGCGAATGCCTACCAGCTGGAGATCTATACCCGTCCGGTACGTAATACCAATCTACCGGGTGCCCGCCAGCAAGCACCCATTACCGGCATTCTGGTGCCGGCGGCAAAAACCCGGATCACGGTAGGTAGTTTATCGCGAACCCATCTGCTTTCCGGTAGTACCTACTACTGGCGCGTAGTAGCCATGTCGACCAGGGGACGGGTGATTGCACGCAGCAATTTTCGGCGTATCCATTTCCAATGAGGGAAGCTGGCAACAATGAATTGAGTGCGATTGCAGCAGGAGACGAAATGGCCATGCAGCAGTTTTTTAAGCATTACGCAAATGATGTCTATCGTTATGTCATAGGCCGCTGTGGCGACAGTACGGTGGCGGGTGAAATACTGAATACGGTTATGCTGGAAGTTTGGCATCAGGCCGATCGTTTCCAGGCCCGTTCAAAAGTGACGACCTGGCTGATTGGCATTGCTCGCCACAAATTGATTGATCATTATCGTCGGGAACAGAAACATGATCATGATGAGCTGGATCTGGCTATACCGGATCCGGCACCGGTCAGCGAACAGGTAGTAGCCGCAGCACAGCAGGCCGATTGGGTCAAACATTGTATCAAACGTCTCGGCAGCTTGCATCGGGACATTGTGTATCTGGCATTTTACGCGGACATGGCCTATCCCGAGATTGCTGAAATTATTGAATGTCCGGTCGGCACGGTGAAATCGCGCATGTTTCACGCACGCGAGACCCTGCGCCATTGTCTCGAACAACTGGCCGGAGAGGATGTGACACATGTCTTTACCTGAACCACCACACGGCAGCTTGCCCTGGCTGGTCAACGGAACGCTGAATAAGACCGAGCAGGATGCAACCCAGGCTGCCATTGACGCCTCACCAGAACTACAGCGCGAACGGGATTTTCTGGCGGCATTACGCAACAGTGTGCAGCAGCAATCGCTGGGCGAAGCGCCGCTGGAGCTGGGCTGGCATCGCCTGCAACGGGATATTCGCCGCGAGCGCAGGCAAGGTGTTTCCTCCGGCTGGCGTCTTGCGGCCATAGCGGCTTCGCTGGTATTGCTGGTTCAGAGTCTGATGTTGTGGTTACCACATGAAGGTGGTGTTCATTATAAGCCGCTATCATCTAGCGTGTCGGCGGCCGCCCTGCAAGTGCGTTTTGTCGATAACGCAGCGCAAGGGCGTATTCGCCAGTTGTTGCGTCAGCAGCATTTGCGTATTGTCGATGGCCCCAGTGCCGATGGCCTGTATCGGCTGGTGAGTGGAGGTGATCGGGCGGCAGCATTGACGGCACTGCGGCAGCGAACCGATCTGGTGGCGTATGTTCAGGCTGACTAAGCAAACGGGTTGGGTAGCCACGTTATTGCTACTGAGCAATCTCGGATGGGCCGTATCTTTTGATACCCCTCCCTTGTTGAAACCAGCACAGCTACTGCCGCGCAACAAGGTCAATTTGCCATCTCTGACGACGCTGCGGCCGGCATTGACCGGGGTTACGCCGTCACGTTGCACGAGTCCTGGCGATCGGCTGGTTCTTGGCGGGCGCAATCTGGGTCAACGCGGTACACGGCAACTGGTGATGGATACCGGCCGGGCACAGGTGACATTAGTGGTCATATCCTGGACAGCCAGCCGAATAACGACGCGCTTGCCGAGACGTTTCAATCACCGTGGCAAGGTCGAGATCGGCATTCGTTATAATCACCGCTGGCTGAGTACGCCATTGCCGGTCGTTATTTGTTCCGCTATTCGGGTACCGCTGCCGACTGGCGTGCCGGCTGTTTCTGCTCCCCTCCGGGGGCTAACGCCGCCATTGCCGCCCCTCCCGACTACGCCTGTTTCCACACCGGCCCCCGCAGAACCCTCTCCTCCCGTTACACCATCGCCTGCGGCCAGTTCTGATCTCTCCGCACCAACTTCAGCGCCTGCTGATGATAATACATGGTCGAATTCGCCAGACAATGCAGAGCAGATCCCGCCTGCCCGGTTAATCGGTGGTGGCACTCTTCTGGGAGCCGCTTTACCGCCTGTGCCGGCGGGCCTGCAACTGGTAGTGCCGCCCGCTCAGGGGGCGCAGCGGCAATATGCTCCGCACGAACTGGTCGCCGTGACTGCGTCCATGAAAGATGCAAAGCGTCTGGCACAGGTGATGGGGCGTTATCAGGCGCGTGTTATCCGGCGGCGTAAACTGGGTTCACTGGGAATGGTGATCAGCACTTTCCGTCTGCCCGGGAAGGTGGCACTGGTGAAGACGCTTCGTAGCGTGCGCACCCAATATCCTGGACTGTGGATCGACGTCAATCATTATTTCCGCCCCCAGGCTACGCCAAATAGACCACGCACATTGTTATACCGCGCCATTGGCTGGCATTTTGGCCAACATTGTGGCCGCGGGCTGCGGGTAGGCATACTCGACGGCCCGGTCGATATGACTCATCCGGCACTCAGTAAACAGGCCGTGGTGCAGAAACGGCTGTTTGCGCGTGGACGAACGGCGGCATCGACACGTCATGCCACGGCAGTGGCATCGTTGTTGGTGGGTAACCCGGCAGTGCCTGGTCTGGGGGGGATTATCAACCAGGCGCATCTGTATGTCGGCGTGGTTATGCAGGCAAATGATGATGACCAGTATAGTACGGCGGAAGATCTGTTATCGGGGCTGAACTGGTTGCTTGAACAGCGGGTACAGGTAATCAGTTTAAGCCTGGGGGGGGAGCCTGATGCATTATTGAGAGTGGCCCTGCAACGTACGCTGGCACGGGGGGTCGGGGTGGTTGCCGCCGCCGGTAATGGCGGCGCTGAAGCACCGCCCAGCTACCCGGCCGCACAGATCGGCGTAGTCGCAGTGACCTCGGTAGATAGTGAGGGTGTTGTTGCCCGGGATGCTAACCGGGGCAACTATATCGATCTAGCGGCACCCGGCGTCGATGTCTGGGTGGCCGCGAGTCAGGGGGGCGGCCGTTATGCCTCGGGCACCTCGATGGCTGCGCCCCTGGTGGCGGCCGCACTGGCGCAACTCGGTGGCAAACCGGCACAGGTCACACACTTGTTCCGGCAAGCTCGTGATCTGGGAAAGACCGGCAAAGATCCGGTTTATGGCTGGGGTCTGTTGCAGTTTCCAGCATGCAGTGGAACGTAGCACAACGGCAGGATGAAAGACGATGGTTTGCCTTATAATCGGTCTCAATGTGGTCTGAACAGGACGTTTCTAATAAACTTCTCTAAGAAAACAGTCTATCTCTATAAAAATATTGAATTTTTTACTTGAAAATTTTGTGTTCTTATGCACAATTAGACTATTCGATGTTGAAATGGGGATAAATACGGGACATGAGGCGGATACTGGCATTTATTACGCTAATTTGTCTGGCGACGAGCAGTTTTGCTGTTGAAGTCAAAAATGTTCGCATGTGGTCAGCGCCGGACAATACCCGCTTGGTGTTTGATCTCAGCGCACAGGTGGAGTACACCCTTTTTTCCCTGAAAGCGCCGAACAGGGTGGTCATCGACATGAAGTCCAGCCGCTTCTCGGGTCAGCTTGCCCACTTTAACTATGCCGGGACTAATATTCGCGCTATCCGCTTTGCTCGGCGCAACCAAAACGAACTACGCTTTGTTATCGATCTCGACAACAGGGTACAGCCGAAAAGCTTCATTCTCAAACCCCAGGGTAACTACGGACATCGTCTGGTGGTCGATCTATCCCGGATTAAAAAGCAGGGCATCAGAATTCCCCGCAAATCCTATTCTTTACAACAGAATGGCCGACGTAATGTCATTATTGCGATTGACGCCGGACATGGTGGCGAGGACCCGGGTGCTATCGGCCAGGACGGTACACGCGAAAAAAATGTCGTGCTGGCCATTGCCAGACGTCTGGATAAACTGGTTCGCAAGGAGCCGGGCATGACCCCCATAATGATTCGCAAGGGCGATTATTATGTCGGCCTCAGACAGCGGGTCAGGATTGCCCGGAGAAATCGGGCCGATTTATTTGTTTCCATTCATGCCGATGCGTTTCGTAATAGAAAGGCGCATGGTTCCTCGGTCTTTGTGCTGTCGGAACGAGGTGCCAGTAGTGAGGTGGCCCGTTTTCTGGCACGTTCGGAAAACCGCTCTGATCTGATTGGTGGCGTCCGTCTGGATAACAAGGATAACCTGTTGAAAATGGTGCTGGTCGATATGGTAAAGAATTCCACCATCGAAGACAGCAACGATGTGGCATTGCGGGTGCTGAATAATCTAAGAAGCGTTAATCACCTGCACAAGCCACGGGTTGAACGAGCGGCCTTCCGGGTACTCAAGGCACCGGACGTACCTTCCATTCTGGTGGAAACCGCCTTTATTTCCAATCCGGCGGAAGCGCGCAAACTGAGAAACGGCCACCATCAGCAGATGCTGGCGAAGGCTATACTCAAAGGCATTCGTGGTTATTTTCACGCCAATCCGCCTCCCGGGACATTGCTGGCGCAGGAGAAACAGAGACAACATATTATCGCCCGTGGCGAAACCCTGTCCGGGATCGCTGCTCGTTATCGCATCAGCATCGCCTTACTGAAACGCAGCAACGGTCTGCGTAGCAATATCCTGCAAGTGGGCAGGGTGTTGAGTATTCCTGTTAGTTGATACGTTTATAAACTCGGAACCAAGACTATTTTGTCTGGCTTAATGATGCTGCCGAAAATATTCGCCAGTGCGCTATTTTGTTGGGCTTCACCATTGCTCATCAACCTACGGGATTATTCCTGTAATACTAATAAAATGCGTAGGTTGGCGCAGAGCAACGCGAAGCCCAACATGTCGTCAATTTTAGCCGTCGATGCAACCCTGCGGTGCCGGCAGACCGGCAATGCGAGAACCCTGACGCGAGGGGCCGCCGGGAAACAGCTTGTAGAGCGATTTGCGGTCGCTAACGTCTGAACCCAGTTCCTCACCCATGTATTTCATCAGTATTTTTACCATCGGCGTGATGCCATACCGGAAATAAAATTTGCGCAAATAGCGTAAGACTATCCAGTGTGCATCCGTTAGTTTGATGTCTTCCTGTTGGGCCAGATGTGCAGCCAGTTCCTCATCCCAGTCATCGAGGTTGACCAGGTTGCCACTGTGATAAACCTCGATTTGCCGACCCTTGAAATCAAAGCTGTTATTGTAGTGGTTTGTCGCCGATGTTGTTTCGCTCTTTTTGATCTGACTACCGTGTTCCAGTTCCGAATCCAGCATAGGAACCGGGATACCGGCAATCTTGCTGCCCTGATACTGGACACCACTGGGGAACAGCGAGTTAATGGCTTCATCAGTGGCGCGTTCGGCGTTGAATTTTCGGGCAATCTCGCGCTTCAGCAGTTTCATAATGGGAGCAATATTGTAAGTAAGATAATAGTCGCGCATCAGATTGATAATATCCCAGTGGGCATCAGTCAGGTTCAGACCTTCTTCTTTGGCGATGGCTTTGCCGATCTCGGGTGTCCAGTCCGAGAGATTGAGCAGACGGCCATCGAATGTGAGGCTGGAATTGTTTCCACTGATGGGATTACTCATGTTTTTCTCCATTTTTTAAGGGGGGGGGCTCTGTTTGGCAGTGCCGCGTGCTGTGTTAAACATCATGAGGCATAAAAAAACAGATAGTTCCTTGTTATGCTAACGCTATCGGTAATCACCGTTACCGTCTTAGTGCGTGAGTTTTAATGTGGCCATACATTTATATTATGCAGTGATTTTAAGTTTTGCAAATAGTTTATTTTTTATCAGGTAATGCGCCCGTATTTCTGTTTAGAGTGATATCGGGTTTTCGCTTTTGATACTTTGCTTTAAGCTATAGGTATGCCATCCATCGCTTCGATTCAATTACTTTCCCGCCAACTGGCCAACCAGATCGCTGCTGGTGAGGTCGTCGAGCGTCCCGCCTCCATTCTCAAGGAATTACTGGAAAACAGTCTTGATGCCGGTGCCCGGCAGATTAATATCGAAGTCGAGCAGGGCGGCATCAAGCGTATAGCCATTCGTGATGATGGCCAGGGCATCGCTGCCGATGAGTTGGTACTGGCGGTGAGTCGTCATGCTACCAGCAAGATTCATTCACTGGATGATCTGGAGTCCATCGTCAGTATGGGGTTTCGTGGTGAAGCGCTGGCGAGTATCAGCTCGGTTTCACATTTGCAATTGACCTCCCGGCAAGCGGATAGCGAACAGGCCTGGCAGCTACAGATAAGTGATGCGGATCTCACGCCGGGCAAGCCGATCCCAGCGGCTCATCCGCCGGGAACGAGCGTGGAAACCCGCGATCTTTTTTACAATATCCCGGCGAGACGCAAATTCCTGCGCAGTGAGCGCACCGAGTATCGGCATCTTGAAGATGTGGTGCGGCGTGTGGCGCTGGCGAATTTTAATGTAGGGTTTCGCTTTCAGCACAATCAGCGCGAGCTGTTCAACTTGCCCATTGCGGCAGATCAGCCAGCGCAGGAACGTCGCCTTGCGCGTCTTTGCGGCAAGGTCTTTGTGCAGCAGGCGCAGTATATTGACGCCGCCAGCAACGGTCCGCCGCAGTTACAGTTGCGTGGCTGGGTGTTGCCGCCGGAGGCCGCACGCAGCCAGGCCGACCTACAGTATTTCTTTGTCAATGGGCGTATTATTCGTGACCGCCTGGTGAATCACGCCCTGCGCCAGGCGTATGCCGACCGTATTTTTCCGGGGCGTCATCCGGCCTGGGTTCTCTACCTGCAACTCGATCCCCGGCAGGTGGATGTGAATGTGCATCCGACCAAACACGAAGTCCGATTCCGCGAAGCACGACAGGTGCATGATTTTCTTTGCCATAGCCTGATGCAGGTTTTTACTGTGGCAGCCGGATCCTGTGGAGAGCAAGATAAGCCTGCCGTATCCTCAGCATGGTTGAAACCTGCCGAAGGTAACGCATTATTGGAGTCGGATTCCCCGGATTCTGCCCGGCAGAATGCAGGTTTATCTCCGCGTTCCGCTCCCCATTCATCTGCGCCGCCACCGGCATCGCTGACAGGCTATGCACGATTGCGCACACTGGCGGCCAGCCCGGCTTCACATTCCGTTGCGGAAACATTGTCCGGTGACAGCAACCCCGGGATCGGCCAGGCACTGGCCGTGATCGGTGACTGCCTGGTAGTGGCGCGTGAAAACAGACTGATGCTGGTGAATATGTCTGCGGCCCGGGCCGGGTTGTTAAAGCAGCATTTGCAGCGTTATCTGGATGCTGGCGCGGTGAGTCAGCCACTGCTGTTCCCCCTGTCATTACAACTGGATGAGTCGCAACGGCAAGGCCTGCAACAACAGGGATCCTTATTGCGCACACTGGGATTTGAATGGACGCAGCCAACACTGGCGAGCCTGCAATTGCGAGCTGTACCGGCATTACTTCGAACGAGTAATTTTGAGCACCTGTTCCCGCCCCTGTTGAGCGCATTTTCTGCTGACGGGGCTGATTCACTGACCACGCTGGCACATCATGCCATCAATAGCATGACACATGAGAATGAAAGTGAAGACCTGCTTGCACAATTGCAGGCAAGCCAGCTATCGGCGGTGGGGATCTGGCGGGAACTGAATGCGGATGAACTGCTCGGCCTGATTGATGCCGACTGAAATGGCGTTCAATCGACATCCCCCCCGGGATGATGACGCATTGCCAGTGGTGATCCTCATGGGGCCGACTGCATCAGGCAAGACTGAGCTTGCGATTGAACTGCAACAGCACTTGCCGCTGGACATTATCAGCGTCGATTCGGTAATGGTCTATCGTGGCATGGACATTGGTTCGGCCAAGCCGGATGCCGAAACCCTGCTGCGAGCGCCGCATAGGTTGATCAACATTCGTGACCCGGCTGAGGTCTATTCTGCGGCTGAGTTTTGTGCCGATGCCCGACGTGAAATTCAGGCTATACATGCTGCCGGACGTATTCCCCTGCTCACCGGTGGCAGCATGCTTTATTTTCGGGCGCTGTTATATGGGCTCTCCGAACTGCCCGCAGCCGATGCCGCAACCCGTAAAAAACTCGAAGCCCAGGCGCAGAAGATCGGTTGGACAGGGATGCACCAGCGACTGTCTGATGTCGATCCGCAGGCGGCACAGCGGATTCACCCCAACGATCCCCAGCGCATTCAACGGGCGCTGGAGGTCTATGAATTGACGGGGTCGCCCCTGTCCAGCTTGCAACGGCAGGACAGAAACAGGCTGGCGTTGCCCTGGCCCGTAATAAAGCTGGCGGTAGCACCGGCACAGCGGAGTGTGCTACACCAGCGTATCGAGGTGCGTTTCCGGCAGATGCTGGAACAGGGATTGGTAGCCGAGGTGGAGGCACTGATGGCGCGTGGCGATCTGGATTCCGCCATGCCGTCCATTCGCGCAGTGGGTTATCGGCAAGTGTGGGAACTTTTAGCGGGAAGAATGGACTATACTGACACTATCGATAAAGGCATTATAGCCACTCGGCAGTTGGCCAAACGTCAGTTTACCTGGATGCGTTCCGAAACGGATTTACGTTGTTTTGATAGCCTGTTGCCTGATCTGGGCAACAAAGTACTCGATTTTCTGAGAACTGCTATAGAGAAACAATAAGGTTGTTGTGGTAGACTGTAGAGGTTAGTACCTTGTGCAGAAAAATGACAGGTTTTTCTGAAATAATAATATATAGAATATAGGGTTTCGATGCTGGATACGAACCCGATACTATAACAACTTTGCGGAGATAATAATTATGAGCAAAGGGCAATCCCTTCAAGATCCTTTTTTGAATGCGCTCAGGAAAGAGCGTATTCCCGTTTCGATCTTTTTAGTAAACGGAATCAAATTGCATGGACAGGTTGAATCGTTTGATCAGTTTGTAGTGTTGCTGAAAAACACGGTCAGCCAGATGGTCTACAAACATGCGATTTCGACCGTGGTGCCGGCACGCAATGTTAAACTGTCGCCCGCTGATACTAACGGTTCTGGTAGCGATAACAGCGACAAGGGCAATATCTGATCCGTATGCTTTCTTCAGTTTGCCCGGGGATGATATTGCTTGTTTGAACGTCCACAAAAAGGTGAACGTGCAATACTCGTTCATCTCGATTTGTACTCTAACTTGAACCGCGAAGATCTTCAGGAGTTCCGTGAACTGGTGATATCGGCTGGTGCCGAGCCGATCGTCACGATTACCGGTTCGCGGACTGCGCCTCATTCCCGTTATTTCATTGGCACCGGCAAGGCCGAGGAAGTGCGTGCCTGTGTGGAACAGGAGCAGGCTGATGTGGTGCTGTTTAACCATGCCCTGAGTCCGGTGCAGGAACGTAACCTGGAACAACTGTTCCAGTGCCGGGTGCTGGATCGCACGGGTCTGATTCTGGATATTTTCGCCCAGCGGGCGCGTACCCATGAGGGTAAGCTTCAGGTGGAACTGGCTCAGCTTCGGCATCTGTCTACGCGACTGGTGCGTGGCTGGACGCATCTGGAACGACAGAAAGGCGGCATCGGTCTGCGTGGGCCGGGCGAAACGCAACTGGAGACGGATCGTCGTCTGCTTGGCGATCGGATTCGCACCCTGAATAAACGCCTGGCCAAAGTCCGGCGACAACGGGAACAGGGTCGGCGTGCGCGCAAACGGGCAGAACGGGCGACCGTATCGCTGGTGGGGTATACCAATGCTGGCAAGTCGACCCTGTTTAATGTATTGACCCACGCCAAGGTGATGGTGGCCGATCAGTTATTCGCCACCCTGGACCCCACCTTGCGGCGTCTGGATCTGGCGGGTGGCCAGTCGGTGATACTGGCCGATACGGTTGGCTTTATTCGCCATTTGCCGCATGATCTGGTCGAAGCTTTTCGTTCCACCTTGCAAGAAACCCGCGAAGCCGATTTGTTGTTGCATGTTGTCGATGCTGCCAGTGAGGAACGCACAGAACAGCGGGAACAGGTCAACAAGGTGCTCGAAGAAATTGATGCACGGGATCGGCCGCAACTGCTGGTATACAATAAAATCGATCAGTTGACCGATGTCGCGCCCCGGATTGAACGGGATGGCGAGGGTCGTCCGTTACGGATCTGGATCTCGGCGTTGAACGAGCAGGGGCTGGATTTGCTAGGTGCCGCCATCATCGAGATGCTGGATCGAGAGCGTATTACCCGGCATTTGCAATTATCTGCCGTAGAAGGTCGCCTGCGTGCACAGCTATACGAACGAGGCCAGATTCTACAGGAATCCGTCGATGAGCAGGGTAACTGGATACTCAAAGTGGAATTGCCTGCCAGTGAATGGCATATTCTGGATAAACAGGAAAATCTTTCAGGGCATATAATAGCCATCGATCAAAATCCTCACCTTGCGGTTATGCGCGAAGCCCAATAGAATCCATCTTTTATGTGACAGCACGCATTTCGATGCCCGTCACCCCTAATTACAACAGCAACTAAAATCTACGGAGTCATGACATGGCCTGGAACGAGCCCGGTGGTTCAGGAAACAAAGATCCCTGGGGGAACCGCAATAATCAGGGTCCCCCCGATCTGGATGAATTTGTCAAGAAACTGCAAAATAAACTGGCTGCCCTGTTTGGCGGCAAAGGCGGTTCGGGTTCCGGTGGTGGTATGTCGGGTAGTGCCAGCTCGATCAGCCTGGGTCTGATTGCAGCGGTACTGATCGGTATCTGGGCACTGTCCGGCATCTATATCGTCGATCAGGGCAAGCAGGGTGTGGTACTGCAATTTGGCAAGTTTGATCTGATTACCAAGCCGGGGCCACACTGGTATCCGCGTTTCATCGACACTGTCAATATCGTGGATGTGGCGAATGTTCGCAGCGTCAACATCGGCAGTACGGCAGATGAGGCGTTGATGCTGACCGAGGATGAAAACATCATCGACATCAAGTTTACCGTACAGTACAGGGTCAAGGATGCCCGCGACTATTTGTTCAGTGTGCGTAATCCTGATTTAACTCTGCGTCAGGTCACAGAAAGTGCCGTGCGTGAAATTGTCGGTAAAAACACACTCGATTATATTATTACCGAAGGCCGTGTCGTGATATCTGCCGACGTTGGCAGATTGATTCAGAAAATACTCGACAGCTACGCCACCGGTATTACCGTGGTCAACCTGAATATGCAGAATGCCCAGCCGCCGGAGCAGGTGCAGCAGGCCTTTGATGATGCTATCAAGGCGCGTGAAGACAAACAGCGCCAGATTAATGAGGCCGAAGCCTATTCCAATGGCGTACTGCCCAGGGCGCGTGGTAAGGCCGCAAGCATCGTGCAGGGAGCCAAAGGGTATCAGGCAGAAGTGGTGGCGCGTGCCGAAGGTGAAACTGATCGTTTCCTCATGGTTCTGGGTCAATACAAGAAGGCACCGAAAGTAACCCGCGAGCGTCTGTATCTGGATACGATAGAAGAGGTGATGGCCAAATCCAGGAAAGTGGTGGTGGATGTGAAGAAAAGCAATAACCTGATGTATTTGCCGCTGGACAAGATGGTTGCACATCAGCCATCCGTCGTTGAAAGTGATGTCAGCAGCAGTACCCGTACGCCATCGCCCACAACACACCGACGGCCAGCCACCACAGCACCGTCCGCGCGTGACAACCGCTTCAATGGACGGTTGCGCAGCCGGGAGGTACGCTAATGAACAGTTCAAAGATGGGCTTTCTTATTGCCGCCGCCATTGTCGTCGTATTGTTTCTGTCATCGGCATTTACTGTCAACGAACGTGAACTGGCGATTAAATTCAGACTGGGGAAAATCATCAAGGAGGATTACCAGCCAGGTCTGCATTTCGAAATACCGTTTATCAATAATGTGATGAAATTTGACAAGCGTATTCTGACGCTGGATGCGCGGCCTGCCAATTACCTGACAAAGGAGAAGAAAAACGTCAATGTGGATTTCTTCGTTAAATGGCGAATAAACGATGTCAGCAAGTATTACACATCGATGAGTGGTAATGAGCGCAAGGCGATGGAACGTATCTATACCACGATTAATGAAGGGTTACGTGGTGAGTTCAGTAATCGCACTATCCAGGAAGTTATTTCCGGTGGCCGCGGTACCATTATGAATAACGTCACCAAACAGGCGAACAAGCAACTGGACAGCTTCGGTATCAACGTGGTGGATGTCCGGGTCAAGCGTATCGACTTCACTGCGACTATTAGCGAATCCGTGTATCAGCGGATGGAAGCCGAGCGTGCGCGTGTAGCCAAGGACCTGCGTGCACGGGGTGCGGAAGCGGCAGAGAAAATTCGTGCCGGTGCCGATCGACAGCGTACGGTTATCCTGGCGAATGCGTATAAGCAAGCGGAGGAATTGCGCGGTAGCGGTGATGCCAAGGCATCAAAAATCTATGCCAAGGCGTATAGAAAAGATCCGGAGTTCTTCTCGTTCTACCGCAGCCTCAAGGCCTACCGTTCATCGCTGGGCGAGAAGGGCGACATTATGGTGCTGGAGCCGGATTCCGAGTTCTTCAAGTATTTTAAAAACGCCCGAGGTAAGCACTAGGTCGGTATGTTTGGATACTTGCTGACAGTGGTGGCACTGGTGCTGGTGATCGAAGGCTTATTGCCAGCACTGAGTCCGCGCCGCTACCGGCAGACCATGCTGAACATGAGCAAGATGGATGATCGCATTTTGCGCAGTATTGGGCTGGTCAGCATGGTGGCCGGTGCCCTGTTGCTGTATTTCTTCAAGGGCTGATTATGAACGACGAACGCTGGCTGTTGCCGGAAGGCATCGAGGAAGTGTTGCCGCGCCAGGCGCGAGCGCTTGAGGGACTGCGGCGCAGGCTCCTGGACATCTATGATTGCTGGGGCTATGAGCGGGTGATGCCGCCATTCATCGAATATCTTGAATCCCTGCTCACCGGCACCGGCAACGATCTGGATTTGCAAACCTTCAAGCTAATTGATCAACTCAGCGGCCGTATGATGGGTATTCGCGCCGACATGACGCCCCAGGTTTCCCGCATTGCCGCCTGTCATTTGCGACAGGATGCGCCTTTGCGTTTGTGCTACCTGGGTAGCGTGATCAAGACCCGCCCTGACTGCTTTGCCAGTTCGCGCAGTCCGCTGCAACTGGGTGCCGAACTATACGGCCATAGCGGGGTGGAAAGTGATATCGAGATTCTGTGCCTGATGATCGAGACCCTGCATCAATCCGGGATCAGCGAGCCGTATATTGATTTGGGCCATGTCGGTATTTATCGTGGTCTGGTCGAACAGGCGGGACTGAATGCAGCGCAGGAATCAGCGTTATTTGATGCCCTGCAACGCAAGGCCCGAGCTGAAATTGAAGCCTGTCTGGCAGCCTGGAAACTGGACAAGGATATTACCGGCATGCTGCTGGCGCTGGCGGATTTGAATGGGGGCGAGGCGGTGTTGCAACAGGCCAGGGTGCAGTTGCAGGCAGCCGGTGAGGTAGTCAATGCCGCCCTCGAAAACCTTACCGCGATTGCTGATGGACTCCGGCAGCGACAGCCACAGCTAAACCTGCATTACGATCTGGCGGAACTGCGAGGCTATCATTATCACACGGGCGTGGTATTTGCCGCCTATGTTGCCGGACGTGGGCTGGCTATCGCTCAGGGAGGGCGTTATGACGATATTGGTGAGGTCTTCGATAATGCGCGACCGGCGACCGGCTTTAGTACCGATCTAAAAGTATTGGTTGAAAGCCTTCCTGAAACTGATGATCAGCGCAGCGCGATTTTTGCCCCGGCAGGCGGGCTTCCTGAACTAATGCAGTTTATCCGCGAACTGCGAGCGCAGGGCGAACGGGTAATCCAGGCGTTGCCGGGACAAAAAGGCGGTGCCGCCGGAATGGGCTGTAAACGTGAAATTGTGAAGGATGGCAAAGGCTGGGTAGTCAGGGAATTTTGATAGCCAGGGGAATTATATGTAGGTTGGTGCTGAGCAGCGCGAAGCCCAACAATTAAGAGTTTATGAAGCCGCCTGTTGAGCTTCGCGTTGCTCAGCCCAACCTACGAGTTATTTGTTTTTCGGAATAAAAATTGAGTTGAATTATGGGAAAAAACGTCATTATTATCGGCACCCAATGGGGTGATGAAGGCAAGGGCAAGGTCGTTGACTTGCTTACTGATCGCGCCAGTGCAGTGGTGCGTTTTCAGGGGGGCCACAATGCCGGTCATACCTTGGTCATCGATGGCAAGAAAACCGTACTGCACCTGATCCCCTCGGGTGTTCTGCGCGAAAACGTTAAATGCCTGATCGGCAACGGCGTGGTTTTGTCCCCCGATGCCCTGCTCAAGGAACTGAACATGCTGGAAGACAACGGCATCCCCGTGTGTGAACGCCTGCGTATCAGTGAAGCCTGCCCGCTGATTCTGTCCTATCATGTTGCCCTGGATCATGCCCGCGAAGTGGCGCGGGGCAAAAAGGCCATTGGTACCACTGGTCGCGGTATTGGCCCGGCCTATGAAGACAAGGTCTCCCGCCGTGGTTTGCGTCTGGGGGATCTGTTTTACCGCGAACGCTTTGCCGCCAAGTTGGGCGAAGTGCTGGATTATCATAATTTCGCCCTGAAGAACTATTTCAAGACAGATATCGTCGATTTTAATCAGGTGCTGGATGAAAGCATGGCAATGGTCGATGTTCTAAAACCATTGATTGCCGACATCCCGGATATGTTGCACCAGTACCGCAGTAACGGCGAGAACGTCATGTTTGAAGGCGCACAGGGCGCGCTGCTGGATATCGATCACGGCACCTATCCCTATGTAACTTCCTCCAATACCACCGCTGGCGGTGCGGCCACCGGCAGTGGTATGGGGCCCGGTTATTTCGACTATATATTGGGTATTACCAAGGCCTACACCACCCGGGTTGGCTCCGGCCCCTTCCCGACCGAGCTGTATGATGGCGAGCAATTGCTGGATGATGTTGGCCACCATCTGGCGGAAAAAGGTCATGAGTTTGGGTCCACCACCGGCCGTCCGCGCCGTTGCGGCTGGTTTGATGCGGTCGCCCTGCGTCGTTCGGTGCAGATCAACAGCGTCAGTGGTTTGTGTATCACCAAACTGGATGTTATGGACGGTCTTGACACGCTTCGTATTTGTACAGGATATAAAACGGCGGAGGGGCTGCGCGACACCCCGCCAGTGGGTGCCGAGGCGTTTGAAACCTGTAAACCGGTGTATGAAGATATGCCGGGCTGGCAGCAATCCACCGTAGGCATAAAAGACTATGAGGCCCTGCCGGCCAATGCCCGTGCTTATCTGAAACGTATCGAGGAAGTCACCGGCGTACCGGTGGATATCATCTCCACCGGGCCGGATCGTACCGAAACGATCATTCTCAAGCATCCCTTCGATTAACTCTCCAGCATACTCACCCAGGCGCATGCTTCAGCATGCGTCTGTCTTTTTGCCCCTGTTGTTTAAATAATTTCACCTGCGCCTCAAGTCCGGGTAATAACGGCCGAAATACTGTTGTGTCGGGCAAGCCGTTCTCTGGTGGGTCTTGGACACGGTAAAAAAACAAAAAAATAATGGGCATCAAAGCAGAGTCTCCGCTTTGTCTTTACGCCCCAGGAGAGTGTGAGTATGACAACCGCAACAGCAGGACAGACGTCCATTTTAGCGGGTATTCTGCGCCCCGCTGAATACATTATGGGTCAGTTGCGTTACGCAAAGAAATTTATGCTGATTTTTATTTTGTTTATGATCCCGCTGGTGGTCTCCAGCTATCTGTTGGTTCAGGAAATCGATTCGAGTATAGAGTCGATGCAATATGCGCATGGTGGTGCACTTTATATCGGCACGTTACGTCATTTAATCGAGGACGTGCCCCAGCATCGGGGTATGACCTATAGCTACCTGAAGGGCGATACAAGTTTCAAGCAAAAAGCGATTGACAAGGGCAGGCAGGTCGAAGCCGATTTCACTGCGTTGGAACAACAGGAACAGAAATGGAATACCGTGCTTGAAACCAGCCAGAAGTTTGAGGCGCTCAAGCAGCACTGGCAGCAACTTCATTCCCGCGTGATGTCGATGTCGGCGGATGAAAGTTTCCAGGCACACTCGAAGCTGGTTGACGAGATCATCCGGCTGAATGTCTATGTGGCCGATAAATCCGGGCTAACGCTGGCGCCCAACCTGGACGGCTTTTATCTCATGAGTGCCGTGGTGCATATTTTGCCAAGACTGACGAATGATATGGGACAGGTGCGGGCTTTTGCTGCCAGGATAGCCGAAAAAGGCAGCATGTCGGTCAAACAGAACATATATATGGCCGAGTTGATAGGCCGAATCAGGTCAGATCAGCGTAAGCTGAAATCAGCGATGGCGGTGATAATGGCAAAAAATCCGGCTATTATCCGGCAGCTCGGGAATCGGGATAAGCAGGCAATAAAGGCTGGCGATGCATTTTTGCATCAACTCGATACTGAAATGTTGCAGACCGATAATATCCAGATTTCAGCCGGAACCCTGTTTAGCGCAGGCACCCAGGCGATTAATGCCGAGTTTAAATTGTATGACAAGCTGCTGCCCGTGCTGGACAATTTATTGCAGTCCAGAATAAAAAAGAAAAGGGGCGAAGTTCTGGATTCCACTATCACCGCCGTGGTTATACTGGTGTTGCTGCTCTGGTTGTTTGCAGGTTTCTATCGGGGTGTGATTAGCAGCATTCAGCAGATTGCTGCGGCCGCCAGCCAGCTTGCCGAGGGTGATCTGGCGACCCGGGTGCAGGTGGAGGTGAAGGATGAAATAAAAGATATCGGCGAGGGTTTCAACCGCATGGCGGTGAATTTTAATGATGTTATTTCCAAACTCTCCTCGTCAGCCGATCAGGTCGCGGCTGCCTCCGAAGAATTGTCCGCAGTAACAGCGCAGACCGGCCAGACGATTAACGAGCAACAGTCGCAGACCGAGCAGGTGGCCACCGCGATGAATGAAATGAATGCCACGGTGCAGGAAGTAGCCAAAAATGTTGCCGAGACAGCCAATGCCGCCAATGGGGCCAATCAGGAAACCCGGGCGGGTCGGCAAGTGGTCGATGAGGCGGTAACGGCGATACAGGGACTGGCGAGCGAAATAGAAAGTGCCGCCGAGGTGATTCAAACCGTCGAGAAAGACAGTGACAGTATCAGTGCGGTACTGGATGTCATTCGGGGCATTGCCGAACAGACCAACCTGTTGGCTTTGAATGCGGCCATCGAGGCGGCACGAGCGGGCGACCAGGGTCGGGGTTTTGCGGTGGTAGCCGACGAAGTGCGCACCCTGGCGGGACGCACCCAGGAATCGACGGAAGAGATTAACGGCATGATCGAACGTCTCCAATCCGGTTCTAAAAAAGCGGTCGAAGTGATGAACTCAAGCCGTGAACAGGCACAATCGGTAGTAGAAAAAGCGCAGAATGCCGGGGAGTCGCTGAAGGTTATTGCGACATCGGTTGAACGAATTAACGATATGAGTTCACAAATAGCCAGTGCCGCCGAGGAACAACATGCGGTAACCGAGGAAATCAACCAGAACATCGTCAACATTTCTAATATGGCTGCCGAGACGACCGAAGGTGCCAACCAGACATCCCAGTCCAGTGAAGAACTGGCACGTCTGGCAACGGATTTACAGACTATCGTGCGACAGTTTAAAGTCTAGAATCTGAGGCTATCCCGCAAATCTTCTCGTTTATGGGTTCCCTCGCCTTTAGGCGGTATGATTGTTTTTGCACCTTCTCCCCTTGGGGGGAGAAGGACAAAGTGGAGGCATAGCTTAATCTATCGAAAACGAAGTTCGGCGTGAACGCGGATAGAGGCGGCCATGACGATGAGCTTCACTGATGCAGTAAATCAGATACCAGTGGCAGCTAATCCCGATGAGAACAAATATATGAAACAACTCATGCGGGCCGATGACACCCGGCCAGGGATTGAAGAGGTGAAAAAAATCGATCAGGGCACCCAGAGTATAGGCGATAGCGCCATAGAGCAGAAAGGCTAGAAAACGCCATTGGTAGCGTTGGTATATCAGGACGGCGGTAATGATCCCCAGCCAGCCGAGCCCGAGATAGAACAGCAGCCCCATACCTTCGTTGACATCATGGAAAAATACCGTGGTCAGGGTCAGGCCGGTGATTGTCAGCAGCCAGATCAGGCTCAGTACAGCCCAGCGTCGCCAGCCGCGAAACAGGATGATATGCAGAGGTGTGAAAGTACCGGCAATGAGCACGAAGATCGAGGCATGATCCAGTCGCTGTAGCACCGCCCGGCCGCTACTACCGGGTTGCAGCAGGTGAAACACGCCGCTCATGGCCAACATAAAAACCGTAGCGAAAACAAATACGCCAAGGCTCGATATTCGCGCCCGGTTGCCGCGTCCGTGATGCAAAAGAAAAATACCGAGAACCAGAAACACACCCGCTGCAAGTAAATGGCTGAGTGAACTGACAGGTTCGGAAAATCCGGGGATGGAATAGATAGTCACCATAATTGAATTCTATAAAATTCTGGAAAACAGGGACGTATTCTGTCTTTCTTATCGGTGAGTCGCAAGCCACTATTCAGTAGTCAGGCACAATAAGCGCATCCAGCGGGGTCTTCAGAAGGTTCACGATTTTCTGCATCCGCAAAAGCGCGCCCCCTTCTGAAAGTATTATGCCCAATTAACGGCCGCTTACTCGTCGCGGAATCCACCCCCCAGCAAGGCAGGGACTTCCTGAGCCTGGTTAGCGCGTGGCTGTCGCCGAGGAGCCACGGTATTACCGGATTTGACATGCCGGTGTGCGGGTTTCGCCTGTGTCCGTTTTTCAGCGGACGACGCCGATCGGGAACGGGAATTACCAGACGCATCGGCCGAACGGTTGCCGGATGAACGGCTCTGATTCTGGCTCCGGCCCTGATTGCGAGGCTGGGATCGGCCCCGTCCATTGCGGCCATTTTGAATGGGTTCAGCCTTGATCCGGGGATCAGGTTCATAACCTTCGATGACTTCTTTGGGCAGTTCACGTTTCAACAAACGTTCTATATCGCGTAACAATTTAAGTTCATCGACACAGACCAGAGAAATGGCTTCACCTTCATTACCGGCACGCCCGGTGCGGCCAATGCGATGTACATAATCTTCCGGGACATTGGGTAGCTCAAAATTCACCACATGCGGAAGCTGATCGATATCCAGGCCACGGGCAGCGATATCGGTTGCTACCAGCACCCGTACCTTGCCATTTTTGAAGTCAGCCAGGGCGCGGGTACGTGCGCCCTGACTCTTGTTGCCATGAATAGCGGCTGCCGTCAGACCATCTTTTTCCAACTGCTGGGCCAGACGGTTGGCACCGTGTTTGGTGCGAGTGAAGACTAACACCTGACGCCAGTTATGCGCGCCGATCATATGGCTCAGAAGTTCGCGTTTGCGATTTTTATCGACCGGATGAATGCGTTGCTCTATTTTTTCAGCCGTGGTATTGCGGCGCGCCACTTCGATGAGTTCCGGGTTGTTAAGCAGGCGATTAGCCAGCTGCTTGATCTCATTTGAGAAAGTAGCAGAGAATAGTAATGTCTGACGCGAGTCTTTGTCTGGCAACATCGCCATTATTTTGCGAATGTCGTGGATGAAGCCCATATCCAGCATCCGATCGGCTTCGTCCAGAACCAGAATTTCGACGTGCGATAGATCTACCGTTTTCTGATTAGCGTGATCCAGCAACCGGCCCGGGGTCGCCACCAGAATATCGACGCCACGACGCAGTTTTGCTATTTGCGGATTAATCTTGACGCCACCGAAAACCACGGCAGATTGCAGGGGCAGGTGACGGCCATAGGTTTGTACGCTAGCCTCTACCTGGGCGGCCAGCTCACGGGTGGGTGTCAGCACCAGTGCCCGCACCGGGCGATGGCCGTTTCCGGCCGGATTCTCAATCAGGCGTTGTAGCAAAGGCAGAGCGAAGCCTGCCGTTTTGCCAGTGCCGGTCTGTGCGCCAGCAAGAACATCCTTGCCTTCAAGAATAATAGGTATCGCTTTACTCTGAACGGGGGTGGGTTTGTTGTAGCCCTGCTCGCGGATAGCACGCAGGATGTCGGCCGACAGGCCGAGGGTATCAAATGACATTGGGTAATTTACTCCAGTCTTGCCCTCCCAACGACAGATATACTGGTGGGAGCCGGTCTGGGCTGGATAAGGGAATTCTTTAATAGCGGGAGGCTCTGATCTCTGAATGCAAAAGGAGAGTAGAGCCGAACAGCTTAAGAGTTTTTCCGGTGATTTTGACTTTTACGCTAAAAAATTCTACTAAAAAATCAATCTCACAAAGGGGGCTAACCGGTCAAGCCTCCGGAATCGGTGCAGTATACCTTAGTATCTTGTTTTTTTCTTCTTTTTTATATCCCGTTTCAGGGCAAGAGCATATTAATGCCTTGGGGCATTAGCAGGCTCCTTCACAGGTGTCCTTCGACATCGGGGACAAGCTCAGGACGAACGGCTTTAGCGGGTAGAGAAGCCGGTGCTTTAGCCCCGGACATACTATGGTGGGTATGGAGTTAAAAAAGCCGCAGCGATAGTCCGTTACGACGTGGTGTATTACTAGAGAATGAGTTCGAGCACGAATTTGCTGCCAAAGTAGGCCAGCATCAGCATAATAAAGGCTGTCAAGGCCCAGCGAACGGCAATCCGGCCACGCCAGCCAAAGCGCCAGCGTCCGCCAAGCAGGATGGCGAATATCAACCAGGCGAGGATAGAAAGAATAGTCTTGTGTACCAGATGCTGTTCAAATAGATTTCCGATGAAGAACATACCACTTACCAGCGAAACACTCAGCACTATAAATCCCAGGTTGATCATGCGAAAGAGCAGGGTTTCCATGGTCTGTAACGGTGGCAGGGAGCGGATAAAACCGCCAGGACGCTTATTGTGCAGATGTGCATCCTGAACATAGAGCAGTAGGGCCTGAACCATGGCAATGCTGAGCAGGCTGTAGGCCAGAATGGAAATACTGATATGGAATTTGAGTCCAATATCCAGGCTATTGGAGAGATAGTGGTGCTGATTGCTGATCTCTCTCAGAAATAATGCCAAGGCAGTGAAAGGCAGTACCAGAATGCCCAGACATTCAACCGGTTGACCAAAGGATGTGATGAGCAGGAGTAGCGCCACCAGCCAGCCGACCAGGGAAAAAATAGTAAAAAAGCCAAGATCCAGTCCGGCCGGATTGTGAAAAATATTATGATACAGAATCCAGCCATGAAGTATGACGGCAATCAGCCCCGGCAATAACCACCATTTGGCAGTGCAGGGTTTGCCCGGATGCTGAAGTAACTGGCGCAATAGCAGGAAGCCAGTACCGAGATAAAAGATGATCGCCAGACTGCTTGGAATACTCATAACTTGGTTCAGATTTTGAATTGCATGCTGAAAAATGGAATCATCGCACAAGCTTGCGCGTCTGAAAAGGGCAACAATGACAGTGGGGATAATGATCGTGTCGGGAGTGTATCATGGTGGCATGATGCTCATGCCGCTTGTCGTGGGGATAACATTTTGCTTTACTTGCATAAACACAGGCACGATCTTGGTAGATAGCTTCATGTCCCGGTAGAATAGAAGAAATTAGCACGTATTTTCTGTGAAACGAGACGCTATTCCGGAGTGGTTCATAAAATAGCGGCTATATTACAGCATTATCGCTTGAGTAATCAGCAATACGCAGGGTATGAGATGAAGAGAATATGGGGAATGGTTTATCGATGCAATTAAGAATCCTGGGTTGCAGCGGCGGAATTGCCGAGAGCCTGCGCACCACCAGCCTGTTGTTAAATGATGAAGTTCTAATCGACGCCGGCACTGGCGTGGGTGATTTATCGCTGGCCAGCATGTTGCTGGTCGAGCATATTTTTCTGACCCATTCGCATATGGATCATATTGCCAGCATTCCCCTGTTACTGGACAGCGTTTTCGATCGTATCGAGACTCCGGTGGTTATTCATGGTCTGGCGGAAACCCTTCAGGCTCTGCAAGCGCATATTTTCAACAATATCGTCTGGCCCGATTTTTCTGTCCTGCCTTCACCGCGCAATCCGGTCATGCGCTATGAGGTGATGAGGCCAGGGGATATTTTCCTGTATGAGGATTATACGATTGAAATGATTCCAGTGAACCATATCGTCCCCGGGGTGGGCTATCGGGTACAGACGCTGGACAAGGCCTTTGCGTTTAGTGGTGATACTACCACCAATGATCGTTTCTGGGCGGCGCTGAATCAGCGTGAGCGGCTGGATTTGCTTATCGTCGAGGCCGCTTTCCCGGATCAGGATATCGATATCTGCCGTCGTGCGGGCCACTACTGCCCACGCCTTCTGGCGGATGATCTGGCCAAACTTGAACATCGGCCCGAAATCTATATCAGCCATGCCAAGCCGGGTGCCGAGCTGGTCATTTTCGAGCAGTGCAAAAAACATATCCGCAATCAGCGTATCAACCTGCTCTCGAGTGGTGCCCGATTTACGTTATAATGTTAATCGTTACATAAGTAGTTGCATGTATTTTATTCCCGCACCCCAACCTTCTCCCGGCGGGAGAGGGGGGCTATGATGCAAATGCTTATGCAACGATTAATACTTCTTTCTTTTAATATCTGTTTTTCGGGTGGTAAATCATGTTTGATGGTCTGACGGAACGCTTGGGCCAGACGATGCGCAATTTGCGCGGCGTCGGGCGGTTGAGTGAAGAAAACATCAAGGAGACTCTGCGCGAAGTGCGCATGGCCCTGCTGGAAGCTGATGTGGCGTTGTCAGTGGTCAAGGACTTCATCGAGCATGTGCGCGAGAAGGCCATGGGTGAGACCATTATCAAAAGCCTGAATCCTGGCCAGGTTTTCGTCAAGATCGTCAATGACGAATTAACCCGCTTGATGGGCGAAGCCAGCGAAGGGCTGGATCTCTCTACCACACCGCCGGCTGTAGTGCTGATGGCGGGCTTGCAGGGCTCGGGTAAAACCACCACTACGGCCAAGCTGGCACGCTGGTTGAAAGAAACCCACAGAAAATCCGTACTGGTAGTGAGCGCGGATATCTACCGCCCGGCGGCTATTGAACAGTTGAAAACGGTTGCGGCTGAAGTCGAGGCGGATTTCTTTCCCAGCCAGACCGACCAGGATCCACTCGAAATCGTCCAGAATGCTTTGCAACATGCCCGTATTCAGAATCATGATGTTCTGATTGTGGATACAGCCGGTCGTCTGCACGTCGATGAGACCATGATGTCCGAGATTAAACGCATTCATGCGGCGCTGTCGCCGGTGGAAACGCTGTTCGTCGTGGACAGCATGACCGGACAGGATGCGGCCAATACGGCCAAGGCCTTCAATGATGCCCTGCCTCTGACCGGGGTTGTGTTGACCAAGACCGATGGTGATGCCCGTGGTGGTGCGGCTTTGTCCATTCGCCAGATTACCGGCAAGCCGATCAAGTTCCTTGGTGTGGGCGAGAAAACCACCGCGCTGGAAGTGTTTGTCCCCGACCGGGTAGCCTCGCGCATTCTGGGCATGGGTGACATGGTCGGGCTGGTCGAACAGGCCCAGAAAAGCATGGACATGGAACAGGCCGGAAAGCTGGCGGCCAAGCTGAAAAAAGGTAAGGGCTTCGATCTGAACGATTTCCGTGAACAATTTCAGCAGCTCAGCCAAATGGGGGGTATTGCCAGCCTGGTGGACAAACTGCCGGGCATGTCCGGGCTACCCAAGGGCGCGCTCAATCAGGCCAATGACAAGGAATTGGGGCGTATGGTCGCCATTATCAATTCCATGACACCGCACGAGCGGCAGCGCCCGGCGGTGATCAAAGGCTCGCGCAAACGCCGCATCGCAGCCGGTTCCGGTGCCCAGGTGCAGGATGTCAACCGTCTGCTCAAACAGTTTACCCAGATGCAGAAAATGATGAAAAAAATGGGTAAGGGCGGCGGCATGGGCAAGATGCTGCGCCAGCTCAAGGGTGGCATGCCGCCGGGGATGTTCGGCGGTTGAAGATAATCTGTAAGCCAGCGGACGTTTCGGCTATTACCTTCTGATGTGCTTCGTAGTGACATCCTTGTTTTTTGCGCCTTCTCCCCTTGAGGGGAGAAGGCCGGGATGAGGGGGGATATGCGTCGAGGCTGATTCTTGAACCCTCTCCCCAACCCTCCCCCAATTTTGGGAGAGGAAGCAATCGGCCGAAGAGCCGATCAATCCGGTTTTTAGCCGGTGGAATATTTAAACATTTTTCAGCGCTTGTGCGTTCTTAACGGATTATATCTATGTGTGGAATAGCCGGGTTTGCGTCCAGTAGTCATTATGATTGGCGAGCTATACTTCGTGCAATGTCGGCGGTGATTTCACATCGAGGCCCGGATGACGAAGGCTTTTATGAGGCAACCTTAAAACACGGCCAGTTTAAAATCGGGCTTGCGCATAGACGACTTTCCATTATAGATCTGGATGCCGGGCATCAACCTATTGGCAATGAGGATGGATCGGTTCAGATTGTGTTTAACGGCGAGATTTATAATTTCAGATCTCTTCGTGATGAATTAATTACATGTGGCCATCAGTTCAAAACGGCATCTGATACTGAAACTGTTATTCATGCCTATGAGGAATATGGTGATCGTTGTGTGGAACATCTGCGAGGCATGTTTGCATTTGCTATATGGGATCAAAAACGCGACAGATTATTCCTTGCGCGTGACCGATTTGGTAAAAAACCCCTGTTTATGTATCAGTCTGGTGATACATTCCTGTTTGCATCTGAAATAAAGTCAATCCTTCAATTTCCTGAATTCAAAAGATCAGTCGACAAGCAGGCGGTTTGGGAATATCTGTCTTATAGATACGTGCCGGGGCCACGCACGCTGTTTGACGGCATAAAAAAATTACAGCCGGGTTCATGTGCCGCTTGGGAAAAAGGCGAGGTGAGTGAATGGTCGTATTATACGCCTTTAGACTGTAGTGTTGCTGAGGTCGAGCCTGTAACCGGGGATGTGGCAGGCAATTTCCTGGAACAGCTGGATGAAGCAGTGAGTGTAAGAATGGTAAGTGATGTGCCGTTTGGGGCGTTTTTATCCGGGGGCATTGATTCCTCGGCTATTGTAGGATTAATGTCCAGACATAGCGAACTGCCGGTAAAGACCTTTTCTGTGGGTTTTGCCGAAAGCGAATATAGTGAACTAGGCTATGCAAAAACCATTGCCGATCAGTTCAACACGGAACATCATGAGTTAACGGTTTCACAAAACCACCTTATGGATAAATTGCCCGAACTGATTCGTTTTCGTGATGCGCCTGTTGCTGAACCCTCGGATATCCCTATTTATCTTCTCGCTGTCGAGGCGCGAAAAACAGTTAAAATGGTGCTTACAGGTGAAGGTAGTGATGAATTCCTTGGTGGTTATCCCAAGCATGTTTTCGAGCGTTATGTGCGTCCATACCAGTATATCCCTGCATTTATTCGTGGCGGATTTATCGAACCGCTGGTACAGGCACTGCCCTATAAATTCAGGCGTATAAAAACAGCAGTTCACAATATGAGTCTGGAAGACTGGCATGATCGTATGGCGCGTTGGTTTGGTGCATTATCATACGTGCAAAGACAGAAATTTGTTTCATCTGAATTCCATAACGTGATACAGAATTTGGACTCGAAATTGAAACCTTGCAGTGGCAATAGTGCATTAAGGGACATTCTCTGTTTTGATCAAACAAGCTGGTTGCCTGATAATTTACTGGAACGTGGCGATCGCATGACGATGGCTGCTTCACTTGAGGCCAGAATGCCCTTTATGGATCATAAGCTGGCTCAATTTATCTCCTCACTTCCCGATAATATGCGGGTACGTGGGAAAAGAACCAAGTGGATTTTACGGGAAGCCATGAAGCAACTTCTACCGATAGAAATACTTGAACGGCCCAAAGTGGGGTTTCGCGTGCCGGTTAATGAGTGGTTTCAAAATAGCATGCGCGACTATCTTTATGATCATCTTACCGGCCCCTCATCTATCACAAATCATTATTACAACAGGGCGGCATTAGACAAGGTGCTGCGGGATCATGTCAGTGGTCGTCAAAATCACGAAAAGCTGCTCTGGACCTTGCTGACACTTGAAATCTGGCAGCGTGAATATTCCCTGTCAGCATGAAAATATTTTTGTGGAAGATAAATGCGGTAAAAACAGTTTTCTCCCTGGTTTTGCGGGTCGGTGAGAGGGCAATAAAGATGCCGCCGAGGAGAGAATGCCCTCTTTTCCATGCAAAGTTAGACAGAAAAGCGCATGTTTATGCAATAAAATCCCACTAAACCCTTCACATTTTCGCTATTTCGAGTAAAATGCGCGCTTCATAAAAGAACAGGGCTATCCGGCCGAAAAGCGGGGTGGCCTTTAATTGTTTGTACAGTATTGAGGATTCCAAACGAAATGGTAAGCATTCGTTTAGCGCGTGGCGGTGCAAAGAAGCGCCCTTTTTATCATGTTGTTGTCACTGACAGCCGCAATTCCCGTGATGGCCGGTATATTGAACGCCTCGGCTATTTCAATCCCCGTGCCAAGGGTCAGGAAATTCGCCTGAACCTGGACACCGACAGGATTGGTCACTGGATTAGCAAGGGTGCACAGGCATCGGATCGGGTCAGCAAATTGATCAAGGAACAGAGCAAGCAGGTCGCTGCCTGAGTTCTGCGGGTTCAGGTTTTGCCTGCATGATTCGGCTTTCGCTGCCTGAGAATATCCGGTGCCAGGCGTGAGCGTGGCTGATCTGGAATCGACCGGCGGGATGATTTTGCTTGGCCGCGTCTCCGGCCTGTTCGGAGTCAAGGGCTGGGTCAAGTTGCGCTCGGATACCGGGCCACAGGAAAATATCCTGACTTATTCACCGCTGTACCTTGAGCGTGAGGGTCAGTGGCAGACCGTTGAAATAAAAGACGGCAAAAAACAGGGCAAAAGTATTATTGCGCGCCTGGGCGAGTGTGCCGATCGCGATGCTGCCGCCCTGCTGGTGGGTGCCCGTCTCGGCATCAAGCGGGAACAATTAGCCGACACCGAAGAAGGTGAATATTACTGGCGCGATCTCATTGGCCTGAAGGTAGCAACCCTGGAAAAGCTTGAATTGGGTGTGATTACCGAGGTGATGGAAACCGGTGCCAATGATGTCATCGTAGTGCGCGCCGAAGAAGGCGGACAGGAACGATTACTCCCCTTTATCCAGGGTGATGTAATAAAAGAGATTGATCTTGAACAGGGTCGCATGACGGTCGATTGGGATCCTGAATTTTAATCAGGGAGCGTGTGGTGCAGATTGAAGTCGTCACCCTGTTTCCTGACATGTTTAAGGCCATTACGGATCATGGCATCAGCAGCCGGGCTTTGAAAAACAAGCTGCTGCAACTGGGGTTTCAGAACCCGCGCGAGTATGCCACTGATCGACATCGTACGGTGGATGACCGACCCTACGGCGGTGGGCCGGGTATGGTCATGATGGTGTCGCCATTGCATGACGCTATCAGAGCCGCACGGGAAAAGGCGGGTTCCGCCAGCCGGGTGATTTATCTTTCGCCGCAGGGACGAAAACTTGATCAGGCCGGACTCGTGGAGTTGTCTGAACGCCCCGGCCTGATCATGGTTTGCGGTCGTTACGAAGGCGTGGATGAACGTCTCATTCGCAACGAGGTCGATGAGGAGTGGTCGATTGGTGACTATGTTCTCAGTGGCGGTGAACTGGCGGCCATGGTGTTGATCGATGGTCTGATTCGCCTGTTACCGGGCGCACTGGGGCATGAAGACTCCGCTGAACGGGATTCTTTCAGCGAGGGTTTGCTGGACTATCCGCATTATACCCGTCCGCAAACGATTGCAGGCGAGGCGGTACCCGCAGTGCTGATGAGCGGTGATCACGCCGCAATCGAACGCTGGCGACAGAAACAGGCGCTGGGCCGTACCTGGCTGCGCCGACCGGAATTGCTGAATGATCTGCAACTGGATCAGGAGCAACAGCATTTACTGGCGGAATTTATCCGCGAACATGAAACTGAATAGTATACAGATAGAAGCCTGGGGGCTTAACAGCATGAGCAATATCATCGAACAACTGGAAGCAGAACAAATGAACAACGCGATCCCGGATTTTGGTCCGGGTGATACGGTTGTGGTTCAGGTAAAAATCAAGGAAGGCAGCCGTGAACGTCTACAGGCTTTTGAAGGCGTGGTTATCGCCAAACGCAACCGTGGCCTGAATTCTGCTTTTACTGTGCGTAAAATTTCACACGGCGAAGGCGTGGAACGCGTGTTTCAGACCCACTGCCCGACCGTAGCTGAAATCAAGGTCAAGCGTCGCGGTGCGGTACGTCAGGCCAAGCTGTATTATTTGCGTGAGCGTTCCGGTCGATCCGCACGCATCAAGGAAAAACTGTCCCGCTAAACGGCAGACGTGCGGGAGCATGGCTGCGAAGGGCGGTGTAATATTGCCTTGCCCGGCAATGCCTGGTTTCGGAATAGCTGATCCGGGCAGGAATAAAAAACGGGTGGGCGCTTTAGCGTCCCGCCCGTTTTTTTGTGCCTGGGGTTTCTGTTTTTTATGTGCATTACTGCTGGGTAGTTATAGCGCGTTTGCATTTTCTGCCGCTACGCCTTCTCTGACGGTGCGCCCAGCGCGTGCTGTTTCACTTCCCCCCACTGCGGATAACGAGGTCGCTAATCTGATCGATGCCGGTGTCTGGCATCTGGCACTCAAGGTGCTTGAGCAGCAACAGCGGCCGATCACGGCCGATCCCGAACGCTGGCTCGTGCAGGAAAAATGGCGCATCCGGATCTATCAGGCCACGGCCGACTGGGCCGATCTGATATCACATCTACAGAACCTGCCGACGATCGTTCCCCTTGGTTTTTATCTTCAGGCACGTACTGCGCTTGCTGCCGCGTTGATCAAGGTGAATCGGGGTCGCGCCGCCTTGCTGATTCTGCGAGAGCTGATCTGGACCCAGGCGATTGATCCGGATGTTGCTAAAGTCAACCTGCTGCACTGGCGGCGCATGGTTATCGATGCCTACCGGGTAAGTGGCCAGAAACAGGATGCCTATCGTGCTGCTGCGCGTTTGCAACATGATTATGGTAACCGGGATCTGCGTGACGTTATTCGCTATGCAAAAATTCTGCTGGCGCTGGGCCGGGCCGGGGAGGCCATGGATCGGCTGGCGTCAAGAGCGCAACAACCGCAGGTGGTGATGTTGTATTTGCTGGCGCAATTGCGTAGTGGTGCGCGTCCGCCAAAGGATATTGTGCACGCCGGATTGCAACAACTGCACACGCCTGGACTCAAAGCGGATTTGCAGGCGGCACTTTGGGCGCTAGTGGCTGAAGCGGCGCAGGCCAGTCATGATCCGGCCACACGGGCCAATGCCCTCGAACATGTGTTTGGCGCAGAAAAGAAAGACTTGCCTGAAAAAAGTCTTTTCAATATTGATGCCGATACCTTATGGAATGCCTATCTGGATTTTGCTGTTTTCATCGGCAATCAGTCCCGTTTTTTGATCGGTGAGGACACGCAGTGGCAGCAGGCGGCACAGGCTGCCACCAAGGATCAGCCCGTTCGATCACGCGCACTGTATGCTCTGCTGATGTTCAAGGGACAGGCTAAGGCCAGTCGTAATGCGGCGGTCAAAGACCTTCTTCACAGTCTCAGCCAACGGCCACAGGGTAAGCGCCTGTTACGCCGCCTGTTCCTGAACTCGACGCGCTTTAAATCTTATCCGGACATCCCCGAGGCCGCCCGTTACATGCTTGCGGATATCGCCCTGGCGGTGCCGGATATCAAGCTGGCCTCGGCGCTGATGGCAACTGTGAAAAAACCACCGCCGGGTGCGGATCAGTTTTTCTGGTATTTGCGTCGGGCGAGAATTCTGATCCTCGGTGGCAAGGGCAAACAGGGAGCCGAGGCGCTGGAGGAAATGCTGAAGCAGAATCAGCACTTCGAGTCCGCGCAACTGGATCATTTGATGCAGGTTATTTTTGACTTGCAGGCAGTGGGTCTGAATGCCCAGGCCTATGCGTTGCTCGGCAAAGTCATGAGCTTGACCGATGATCCCAAACGTCAGCGTGAAATTTATTACTGGATGGCGGATTCAAAAAAAGCGCAGCAACAGTTTGAAAATGCGGCTCGCCTGTATCTGAAATCAGCCATGTTAATCGACCCCAAAGCGATGGATCCCTGGGCGCAGACCGCACGTTATCAGGCTGCGGTGGTGTTGGGGAAGGCGGGTCTGTTTGAGGATGCGCGTACGATTTATCACCATCTTCTACGTGTGACCAAAGATGCGACACGCAGAGCTGTGCTGCAACGTGGATTACAGAAACTGCGGTTCAAGGAATAAAACTAACGGGACTCACACCGTTCAGATCAATAGGGCGTGTGGCGTAATATCAGGCCGCGCTTGGGGGTGATGCCTGAGCCGGAGAAGCTGATGATTTGAAACGGAATAGATTCCAGTCGCATACCGGCGTTTCGCTGCACAGCAAAGTGCAGATGAGGTTTTACATTTGTCTTGTAACTGGGACCGGAGGTGGCGATAAGCTGGCCTCGGTGCACCTGCTGACCTTCATGTACGATGATAGAACCTTTTTTCAACTGTGCGTACAGACCCATAGTGCCGTCCTGGTGGAGGATACGAATTTGCAGAGCCGGCACAGATTTTTTGTCATTATTCAGCCGCGCACGGGTGATTTCCATCACCCGGCCACTGCGCATGGCAAGAACTTTGGTGCCTTCCGGCATGTTGATATCAATCGCGTATTTTGTGGCCAGCGTCTGGTGACTGCGCCGGCCATCAAAGCCCTGGGAGATGACAAACTGCTGAATTTCACCAAAAGGCAGGCCATACGGCTTACCGGTCAGTTGCTGAACACCGGGTTTGCCTGGCACATAACGGGTCGAATAGGTGTAGGACCAGGGATCATGGGTGCTGATTTGCATGAGCTGGCAGAGATGGAGGGTGGTTTTTGCCGGTATGACCTTACGAACAGGTAAGGCCGGTTCGCTTTTTATGTTAATGAATTCATCAGCACTCAATTCAAATTCGATCGGGCCAGAGTAATTATTGTGGACATCGAACACAGGCTGACTGTCTGTGCCACGGTTGATCAAGGTCACCTGGGATTTTTTTGTATCCGCGTGGCTGTTTTGCGCGGCTGAGACATGTCCGGTCCAAACCAGCAGGCTGCTGAGTACCAGCAGGGCAAAAGATCGGTAAGAATAGTTCACTGAAAATTATCTGGCCTGTTAATGCGACTTTATTCAGCGCCATAATAGATTCTATTCTACCTGCGGTGCAAGCCGGGCAGGGAAACTTACTGAATAATGAGATCGGTAAAATATACGGCTTTGATGGCGGTATTGCCTATATTTTCCTTTAATACCTGCTGAATGGCCACCAGTGCTTCGTGCATCAGCTTTTGTTTTCCGGCGGCGGTTTTAAGCATGGAGACTTTCTGTCCACTAAGGAGCATCACCATGGCGTTGCGAATGGCTGGATCATGTTCTTTAATATAGGGGCTGAATTTAGTCTCTTTAAGTTTGAGTTCCAGTTTGATCTGCATGTGACGGACGTGATTGCCATCGTTGACGTTGACTACAAAGGCCGGATCCAGTGGAACATATAGAGAACTGGCACCACCAGAACCCTCGGCCAAGGCCGGGTTACTTGCAAAAACCAAAAACCCGATCATAATCAGGGTAAAACGAATGAGTCGCATGCCTTTTCTCCTTTTCTGCTCTGCAGTAATATCGGTAAGCAAACAAAATTCTTGAATAATCAGGAGCCGGTGACATGATTTTTGATTCCCCCATTGGTACGCTGGCGATTTATTTTAATGCTTCAGCCGTGTGCGAGCTGAATTTTCTTCACCAAGCTGATCAGGCTGAAGATAAACAGCCGGAAGATACCCCCCTGATGGCTAGGTTTGCGGCGCAGTTGCAAGCCTATTTCTCTTCTTCGGTTAGCCCCATCACATTTCCCGTGTTACTTCGGGGGACGGATTTTCAGCAGCGGGTCTGGCATGCCCTAGAGCGGATTCCCCCAGGCGAAGTCAGAACCTATGGCCAGTTGGCAGAACAGTTGCACAGCAGTGCCCGGGCAGTGGGCAATGCCTGTCGGCATAATCCAGTACCGCTTGTAGTGCCTTGTCATCGAGTCGTGTCGGCCAGTGGCATCGGCGGGTTCGCTGGCAGCACTGAGGGCGCAGAAATCAGAATAAAACGCTGGCTACTGAGGCATGAAGGGTTTGTCTTGTCCTCATGAATGACGCGGCAAACAGCATTATTGATGTGTTTCTGGATGCGCTGTGGATGGAACGAGGTCTGAGCGAAAATACACTTTCGGCTTATCGGCGGGATCTTCAGCAGTTCGAAGATTGGCTGGAACAGTGGCCGGAGCCGTGCAATTTGCTGGAAATTTCAGCTGATGATATTCGCAGTTATCTGGATGCACGGTATAAACGCAGGATCAGTGCCCGCAGCAATGCCCGTTTGATTTCCAGCCTGCGTAATTTTTATCGCTATCTGTACCGGGAACAGCATATCCATGCTGATCCCACGCTGTTGATTGATTCCCCGCAGCAGGGACGCAGTCTGCCAAAGTCGCTGAGCGAGGCTGATGTGGAAGCGTTGCTGGCCGCGCCGGATACCACGACAGTACTGGGTCTGCGGGATCGCTGTATGCTGGAGGTGTTGTATGCCTGTGGCCTGCGTGTATCAGAGTTAACCGGGTTGGCGCTGGCTGGAGTCAATCTGCGTCAGGGGGTGCTGCGAATCGATGGTAAGGGCGATAAACAGCGGTTGGTGCCGCTGGGGGAGGAGGCGAGCGACTGGCTGGAAAAATATCGAGCCGAGGCGCGTCCACGTCTATTGACGAAGGGGCCATGTGAGATACTGTTTGTCAGTCGGCGTGGACAGGGTATGACCCGTCAGGCCTTCTGGCAACTGATTAAACGCTATGCCGGGCCGGCAGGCATCGATAAGCCGATTTCACCCCATACCTTGCGTCATGCTTTTGCAACACATTTGCTGAATAATGGTGCTGATCTGCGGGTCGTACAGATGTTGCTGGGGCATAGCGATCTCTCAACCACCCAGATTTATACCCATGTCGCAAAGGCGCGACTCAAGCTTCTCCATGAAGTGCATCATCCCCGCGGTTGAACTCACACACAAATCACGGGTCTGACGGGAGAGTCTTCATCGAATTGCTCGGGTCAGGCCTGCAAAGCCAAACTTTTTGATTAAAGGCATAAAAATGCTGTCTTTGCCCCTTTGCGAGATAAATATTGATGTTTATAAATGGATACTGGCGAATGTGTGGTTCCTAAGCCATGAAAATGGCAGGCTGTCGAACAGGGCTGGAACCCGTATAATATCTTCATGCCCCCGTTAACGGGGTATCAGGATTAATATTTCTACTATTTTTTAAGGTAATTTTATGCGCTTATTTTCCAAATCCATTTTTATTGTGCTTGTTTCTTGTTTGTTTACCATCCCGGCCATGGCCAACAGCAGTGATCTGGCAAAAGCGCGCAGAATTATTTCGATAAAATTGGGCGTGTCGGTCAAAAGTATTCAGAAAAGTCCGATTGCCAATCTTTATTTGGTGTCTATTCCGCCGCGTCTGTTTTACATCAGTGGCGATGGTAAATATGTGATCGATGGCGATATGATTGATGTTGCCACCAAAACCAATATTACTGAGAACCTGCGTGGTAAGGCGCGGTTACAGGCGATTGATAATCTGGGCAAAAACTCAATGATTATCTTCAGCCCCAAAAAAGGCAAGGTGAAGCACACCATTACGGTGTTTACCGATATCGACTGTCCGTATTGCCGTAAATTACACAGTGATATAAGCAAATACAATGCCCTGGGTATCCGGGTGCGGTATATGGCCTATCCTCGTGCAGGTATTGGTTCCAGTTCCTATGACAAGGCCGTAGCTGTCTGGTGTGCGCATGATCGCAAAAAGGCTCTGTCGATGGCTATGGATCGGCAAACAGTTAAATCCAGAAAGTGTGTTAATCCGGTGGATGCCGAGTTCAAACTGGGCAATGTGATTGGTGTGCGTGGCACACCGGCACTGGTGCTGGAAAACGGTCAAATGGTGCCGGGTTATATTCCGCCTGCGCGCCTGGCGAACATCCTGGATCAGATAGCGGCTAAATGAACGAATATTTATCTTCTCTGACCGGCTCAGGGTTCTGTAGCCGGTATTGAATCGATCCGTTTTCGTTCCCGCGCGCCTGCGTGGGAACACATACCGGAATCAGCGCATCGATTGATGCATGAGTTCCTGCTGCCGGTCAGTTTTGCCCCCTTTCCCCCGTTTAGTGATCGTTTCCTGTGATCAGCCTTTTTGTTTTTGTGATGCCCATCACAAAAACAAAAAGATAGAGTAAAACTCAGGGTATACCCTGATTTAAATCGTTAAGTTTTTTATGCAAACTCTTTAACCACATGCAAAGACATGTTTGCCTGATGGATCAGGCCAAGGCTTTGATTATGGACAGACACAGGGAAAAGTGATGGAGGGCCGGAGGCCGACAGGGATGCACGGATGAATTCGCAGAGCAGGATGCTGTTAAGAAGCCGATAGATTTCGATCGACAGGTTTCTCAAAATCGGTGGCTGCACCGACATTCAGGCGGGATAGCCTGCAAGGTACTCAAACAGGCGATCATATTTTTGATCGCCTTTTTTTTGCCGACAAATTTCTGTTCAGCGTTCCAGATATTTCAATTTGTCTTCAACACCATCCCATTCTCCGGCATCTTCGGGCGCGGGTTTCATTTCACTGATGACAGGCCATTTTTTCGCCAGTTCGGCATTCAGCTCGATAAAGCCGGTCATGTTATCGGGTACATCATCATCGGCAAAAATGGCTTCAGCCGGGCATTCCGGCTCACATAGCGTGCAATCAATACATTCTTCCGGATCAATGATCAGAAAATTGGGCCCTTCATGAAAACAGTCAACCGGGCAGACATCGACGCAGTCGGTATATTTACATTTGATACAATTGTCAGTTACGACATAGGTCATGACAGATTCCCGCAGAAAAGAAATTAAAGGGTATGATCTTCCTGTTGTTTTTTCAATTGGTATAACAGAGCCAGCGCTTCACGCGGGCTCATATCATCCGGGTTGATTTTTTCCAGCATTGTTTCCAGTGCGGATGGTTCGGCGTCCAGGCGTGCTGATGCGTGGTGAACTGAAACCGGAGCCTGGGGCGGCGGGGATGCTATTTCCAGTTGTGCCAGTTTGTCCTGTGCCTGCTGGATTACAGCCTGGGGAACACCCGCCAGAGCCGCCACCTGCAGGCCGTAACTCTTGCTTGCGGGGCCAGGCAGAACCTTGTGCAGGAAGACAATGCCATGTGCATGTTCTACCGCATCCAGATGCACATTGACACAGCCGGGCAAGGTTTCCGGCAGCCGGGTCAGTTCAAAATAGTGGGTGGCAAACAGGCTCCAGGCATGGATATCCTGCACCAGTGATCGGGCACAGGCCCAGGCCAGGGAAAGGCCATCGAAGGTGCTGGTGCCGCGACCGATCTCATCCATTAACACCAGACTCTGCTCGGTGGCATTGTGCAGGATGTTGGCGGTCTCGGTCATTTCTACCATGAAGGTGGAACGACCACTGGCCAGATCATCAAAGGCCCCGATGCGGGTGAAAATACGATCGATGGGACCGATGCGGGCTGAGTCGGCCGGCACATAGCTGCCGATATGTGCCATCAACACGATCAGCGCGGTCTGTCGCATATAGGTGGATTTGCCGCCCATGTTGGGGCCGGTGATCAGTAGCATGCGTCGGCTGCTGTCCAGACATATATCGTTGGGACTGAAGGGCTCGGAGCGAGCCTGCTCGATAACCGGATGACGGCCGCCGAGGATTTCCAGTCCTGGCCGGTCATCCAGATCGGGCGGGGTCAGTTTCAGACTTTGCGCTCGCTCAGCGAGACAATTGAGTACATCCAGTTCCGCCAGGGCGTGGGCGCTGTCCTGTAGCGGATTCAGATCCTTGTGCAGCGTATCCAGCAGTTGTTCATAGAGCTGTTTTTCCCGCGCCAGGGCGTGCTCGTTGGCACTTAATACGCGTTCTTCAAGCGTTTTGAGTTCCGGGGTGATGTAGCGTTCGGCCGCTTTCAGGGTCTGGCGTCGCTGATAGTCTTCGGGCAGGTTTTCCGAATGCAGGCGGCTGATCTCGATGTAATAGCCATGTACCCGGTTGTAGCCCACCTTGAGGCTGTTGACACCGCTGCGTTTGCGTTCGCGTTGTTCCAGTTCGCCGAGAAACTGTCCGGCATTGGCTTGCAGACCACGCAACTCATCCAGCGCGGGATCATAGCCGGGGGCGATTACACCGCCATCACGGATTAGCAAAGGCGGGCTATCGATGATCGCCTTTTGTAACAGATCGTGAAGCCGGGGAAATTCGTTGATCTGTTTCAATAATTCAGCCAGCCAGCCTGTCGTTGGTGCTAACAGGGTATGGATATCGGGTAATAGTCCCAGTGCGGTACGCAGGCGGCCCAGATCACGGGGACGGGCGGATTTCAGCGCAATGCGGGTGAGAATACGTTCGACATCGCCCGCCTCGTGCAACAGGGGCTGGAGGCTTTCAAAGCGATATTCGTCAATGAGACAGGCCACGACCTGCTGGCGTTGATGCAAAATCTGCCGATCACGCAGGGGCCGGTGGATCCAGCGGCGCAGCAAGCGGCTGCCCATGGGGGTGGCGCAGCGATCGAGAATGTCGGCCAGGGTGTGCTGCTGCTGACCACTCAGGCTGTATTCCAGCTCCAGATTGCGGCGGCTGGCAGCATCGAGGATGATACTGTCTTCACGCCGCTCGACGCGCAGGTCACGGATGTGTGGCAGCAAACCGTGCTGGGTTTCCTGTACATAATGCAGCAGGCAGCCGGCCGCACAGACTGCCAGTGGTGCCTCGTCACAGCCAAAGCCCTGTAGGTCGCGGACATGAAATTGCTCACACAACAGACGTTTGGCGCTGTCAGCTTCAAAGCGCCAGGGTGGTTGACGTTTCAGGCAGCGTAGCGATGCCAGCCAGTTTTCTTCGGTCAGTTCATCACTGATCAGCAGTTCTGCCGGATGCAGACGCTCAAGTTCGCCACTCAGCGCCTCATGACCGCTGATTTGCAATAGACAAAAACGGCCGCTGGCCATATCCAGGGTAGCCATGCCGTAATCATCGGCGTCTTTGAAGACGGCCGCCAGCAGGTTTTCCTGACGTTCCTCCAGTAGCGCTTCATCCGTCAGGGTGCCAGGGGTGACTATGCGCATGACCTTGCGTTCCACCGGCCCCTTGCTGGTGGCCGGGTCGCCGATTTGTTCACAAATGGCGATGGATTTGCCTAATTTAACCAGCCGGGCAAGATAGTTATCCACCGCATGGTAAGGCACGCCAGCCATAGGTATAGGTTCGCCGGCAGACCGGCCACGGGCCGTCAGGGTGATGTCGAGCAGATGAGCAGCCTTGCGTGCATCATCGAAAAACAGTTCGTAGAAATCCCCCATGCGATAGAACAGCAAAATGTCAGGATAATCGGCCTTGATGCGCAGATATTGCTGCATCATAGGGGTGTGTTGTTCAGATTTGTTCTTCATGAAGCTACATTTCATTCTTATAAGTACATAATGAATATAAAGTTTATTTGTTTTTCTTGTTTCAGAAGCGTTCATGGAATTTTATGAGTTTTCAGAAAAAAGTGTAGGTTTTTTGTTTGTGATTTTGCTCTTTACAAAAACTTACACTTTTTCTTCCAAAAGACAATTATATCTTAGAGCTGAGGGATCCCCACGAATTTTTAAGCAATATCATCGATCTTATTCGTAAATTGTGACACCTGATCGAAGACCATTTGAAGATCCTTGTTGCTAATATTGTAACGTTTATCATTAACAATTTGCATCGCAAGATAAATATTTGAAAGCACCGTTTTATGTCGGGTCGTGTTTGCGTGAAAATGGTAAGGGTTTTTTGCACCCACCGCCACTTTCCCCATGCACCACAATAAAAACAGTGCAAGAGCGGCAACCAACAGTAAGTTATCGTCCCGCTGTGTCGACGTTGATTTGGCTTGCGCCAGACCAAGGCCATACTGTTGATTCTTGGTGTCTCGAAACCCTTCTTCAATTTGCATACGATACCGATATAGCTTAACAATTTTCTTTGGCGTATTCACCGTTTCAGGTAAATGCGATACCAACAG
>VAOX01057844.1_pt1 | contig 44986 bp, 63 predicted proteins | sample 3393891 | NCBI WGS metagenome assembly VAOX01 (sample SAMN08290429, study PRJNA428436) | hydrothermal vent metagenome | isolation source: Deep-sea hydrothermal vent chimney | place: Indian Ocean: Southwest Indian Ridge | depth 2822 m m
AACACCGGCTAACATTTGTAAGGTTTTGTGACTAGCCTCTTCAGGCTTAACACAGAGAATATTTATACCCTCCTCCACCATTAAGTGTACAGCCACCTGATTTACCAGTGTAGACTTTCCAGCTTTAACAGCAGCAGGTATATAGACAACTTCTCCCGTTCTTAAACCCCTTGTCAGATCTGTCAAACCCTTCCAAGGGTATGAATAGCCAAACTCAGGAGGTTTTTTAGCCTTCTCCATAAGCTCCTCTACACCTTTCAGAGAGGAGTTCTTAGGGGGAATACTATTCCACATAACAGCCGAGACTAAAGCCTTACTACGCCCTTCTATTAAAGCCGCGTTAGCATCCTTAGACGGAAGTATCGCTATAGTGGCCGACGGGAACACGCTTTTAACCACTTCAATAGCTGCGGCTTGTCCCGGCTCATCCATATCAAAAACTAATATAATCTCCTTAAAAAGACGACTTAGCGTATGTGCTACAGGTAGGAGGTCTTTCACAGCTCCGCTCGAACCATGTGGAAGGCTTATCACAGCTGGCACTTGCTCTGAATACTGTGAGCCTTGATTGCTATCACGAAGGACTTGATATAAAGCCATAGCATCCTCTTCACCTTCAGTTATAAATAACTTAAGACTTCCCGATGTTATAGCTTGCTCATACCCAAAAGGATCGACATCTCTCTGATTACCGATTGACCACATTTTCTTATTAGCTAGAATCTTAGCCTTGTAAGCCCTAAACTCGCTATTACCTGTATAGGGGCGGTAGATAACTTCAGGAGTCTCACCATCCAACTGTGAAACTCCGACCTTCACCCTGAAATATTTTAAAGTTTCAGCTGTCAAGAATCTATCTACGAGAGGAAGGTATGGATATTTACTTATCTCATACAGCTCTTTCTGTACATCTGCGGAAGACTTCTTTAGGAAAGTAGGTTTATAACCCTCATCTTTATCTTTGTAAGGGTTTTCTTCATACTTCCCACAAGCGAAGCAAAAGCCTGTGTACACACCATCCTCTTCGAACACCTGTAAGGCATTACTGCTACCACAGATATGTGGTATCTTCTCTACGCACGTTGACATATCACTCCTCATTATAGTCTAATACCCTACAATCCTTTGAGTACTTCATCCACTTCTTAATACATTTAACTTTGTCTTCAACATCCTTAAGGAACTCATCGGCATCTTCAGTGAACACATCTACACCTATATCCTCTAAGGTTTCAATAACTGCCTGTACGTCTGTATATTCCTTTTGGATGTACTGGAGGTTATTCTTCCCTTCGTAGATGTCGTCTAATCCAAACCTTAAAGCCTTAGAGATAGCTTGTTGCATCTCAGCAAGCTCTTCCTGAAGGGATATTAAAAGATATTCAACTTCTTTCATAAAGATCTCCTGTCTTAGTATAATAAAATATTATCTAAACATCACTGAATATCAATCGAAATATGTATCGGTGACGTCTACACCATTCTTTACAAACTTAACCTCGTTCCCAGTTATGGTTACATACATACTATCTCCCTTTAAACCGTACACCGTGTCATCGCGGTATATATAACAGCGGAGCTTCCTTTCGTGCTTTGTTATTCTAAATCTATTATCAAAATCTAGCGATTTTATCTTGAAAGAAGGCCAGAATCCACCAGCAACGTCTCCAGAATGAGCTTGCTCTAGGTAGAGCTGAATCGAGGAGGCTAGGATTTCAAAATCAGCCTCTTGGATACTGTCTACGATATTGCCTAGGAAGTCCCCGAAACATGGTTCGCCATTTTCAAGGACATGGGGGTGAGGTGATTCAAACCCAGACCAACCGTAGACACTCGCAGCTTCCTTGTCATTTCTTATTGTCACTCTGTTGTTATCCATATTAACTGACACTCTTATATCTTCTAACAGGAAGGCAGAGCTGTCTATGGTTTCGCTATAGGGGTTGGTGTCAGGTGTACATACCAGACCCCTAAACACCCATGAGATACGGAGAGAACCTGAGATCTGTTCCATCTTAACTGTATTAGGGACAACAGTTGGATTCTTCAGTAGCAGATCGGATAGAGCTTTAAGTGTTACAACTCTCTCTTCTTTCTCCTTTTCCGATTCTACTTTTACAAGGAGCACGGAGAGTCTTTCAAGGAGTTTTGGTTTTAGATCTTGACTCTTTAAGAGGTGGCCCTGAACAAGCTCTAAGGCGATTTTACTTTGCATAGGCCAATTCTGCACTGCTAACAACCTCCCACCTAGATACTCTGCCAAGACGTCTTCCGGGGGTTGTTCTGACACCAATCGACGTACGGTCTCCTCTAAAAGGGTGTCAAACTCAAGTTGCAACTTGCCTTTCCGCACCTTAAGTTCGTAAGCGGCGATATCCTCTTCATTTGCTACCCGCCCCCTGTCTAACCGTGCAACCTTATCTTGTAAGGCGATAAGTTCTGTATTCTTTAAGGTGTAGCTAGTAATTTTAGGCATAACATTCCTTAAGCTTTAGCTCGGATGAAGGGGTTTACTTTCGAACGTATAGGGTATGTTCTAGTCCCGTTATAAGTTCGGTTAATAGCCCCATTTCCGTAATAGTTGGAGACAGGCGGCTCAATAACATTAGCCTTAACTGCAGCCTTAAAGGTTTTTAGCTCCGCTGCCGTCATGCCAGAAATAAAGGGACGGTCTAGTACCTTTTCAAATATAACACCCTGTTTTGTATCATAAACATCTACTTTAGAATCTCCTTTTTTATTATATATACCCCGAATAAATACAGGGGCATGGTTTAAATACTCCTCCACTTGATCTTCATCCTGAAGAGAAGGGGCTACAGCCATATTAACATGAGAGTGTCCCCAATAGTAGAGAGAATCTGGGTTATCAAGGGTTACAATTAAGTCGAGATGGGAAGAAGGAGATATGTTTGTCTCTATAGAGCTAACCTCTTGCTCAGGCACAAAGATATCTGTTATCAGATAATTTATCCCCTTCACCTCAACAGAACCGAACCAACCTACTTCTTTGTCGCACATAGCGACCACCTGAGCAATCTTCTGATAGGCCCTAGGGCTATATAGCACTATGGGGATTAACTCGGCGGCAGTACGCTTAAGCTGGGTTGTTACCGATACACTGCTTTTAGAAGAGACATTGTATTTGTTTTTAATTTCTGGTTTATTTAGAGGCTTCATATTCTATTAATCCTGTTGATACTAAGTGAAGAAACACTTCATCTAAAACACTGCTCTCTTCTTTATTGAGAACCATAGACATCTTATCCTCCCAGACTTCTGTGGATACATACACACCGTTAGGGTCGAGAAAGAAAGTAAAGGATAGGGTCGGGCTGTAACATGGCAGTGTTAAGTCATAGCCGTTAAAGGAGGCATCATATGTCAATGTCCCATTAGGTACTAGAAAACTTACATCGTCCCCCATCATGTCCCTTACGATAGCATCATTGGCGTCAACTAACGCAGTTTTACCGTTTATCCCCATGATTCAACCCCTAAACAGAAAGGTTTTAGAAATATGTTTACAATATCATCAGCAGCGGAAGGGTCCACACACCTGTCCATGAATTGCCATACACATAGATTGGATATGATAGAGGCTGTCGTACCTACGCTAATAGAAGAGCCGCAAGCACTAACTTCAGCCTCGTCATCACCTATTAGAGTGGATAGCCAGTTATCTCCATCCGTAATTGGGTTAAATGTAGAGATGTTTCCATACGAGGATGCCATTCTTGTTTCAAGTACATACAGAATATTCTCGTTACCTTCAATACATTCCTCGTAAATCTCTTTACGGGCTGACATTGTATCTACTAAGAGAAATACATAACCGCTTAGATAAACTCCCGGTGAAGGTAGGCGTTCTGTAGAGTAAGTTATTGTCTTACTCTCTGTACCCAGCTTAGCTTCTGCCCAACGCTTTAAGGCATCTACTTTGTAATGGCCTATGTCTGAGTATTGAAATACTTGATTTGCTAGGTTGTGGTTTTCAACCTTATCGAAGTCGTAAACAGATATGTTTGTAAAACCCAGTTCGACCAATGAGGTGAACAATCTACTACCCGTAGCACCAGCTCCGATAATATGAATCTCTTCTCTGTGATCAAGAGGGTTGATAATACTGGAGTGTCTCGATATATTTATCATGGCATACCTTTAAAGTGGAATAAGGCTGGACACAGTTGTCCAGCCTAATGAAAAGAGACGAGCTATGAGTTTCCCTTTGCGCCAGCGGCTATGATTACACGATCGCCATCTGCCAGAGTTTGAGAGATAGTGGCTGTCAAGCCGTTAACTTTAATAGCTTCTGAACCACTTACGTCTGAGCCAGTGCTATTTAAAACATCGGCAACAGTAGCATCATCACGAACTTCAAGAGTTGATGTAGTGCCGGGTACGCGGGTAAGTGTAACTTCCATAATATATTCCTATTATTTAAAACGAATTTAAAGGGGGCTGGTAAGATTATTCCTACCAACCCTAAACAAACGTACTACTTAGCTCTTACTTGCTGTCTAAGTGTACAACAACGGCCTTAATGAACTGCTCAACACGTTCAATCTCAGCTGTAATAGCTGTAGATTCAGTAGTAAGATCTTTGAGTTGTGCAACATCCAGCTCAGCTACTGCGATTTCACTGATCAACTCTGCCTTCGAGATGTCTTTAACGTTAACGCCGCCAATGTAATGTGCTGTTTTTACTGATTTCATAGTGTTTTCTCTTATATAAGTGTTGGTAAACCCTACCAACAAGGGGTGTTCTAATGAACAATTGAAAATTTAATGTTTATCTTTCAGGGATGTTCCTGATTTTCTTTATTATATAATATAGGGGTTGAAAGGAATGCTAGGAACGTTAGAAATAGTCTTAGCAATTGGATACAGATAATACTCACCTAGGATTATCTTATCATCAAGATAGCATGAATAAGGTTTCAATAAAGTGTTAGCAGCTTCAGAATCAAGCTGCCCACCCCTAAACATGTCCATTATCTTTTTGAGAGATACTTTATTAGCCATAAACATCCTCATACTCCGATTCTAAAGTAGACCAATAGTCTTCACCTTAAGGTATGCTATCACAAAGGGATATAGCACATAAGAACTCTAACACTACAACCCCACACAGGATTATAAAAGTTATAGCTGCAATACTATACCTAATTACATCCTCTTCACTACCCCTTGCCACTAGACAGTTCCTCTATTCTAGCAAGATCCTCGGTACGTCTTAACATCTCTTCTTTTAGATAGGCGACTGTTGCCACCATGACAGGCGGTTTTTCCCTCACCTTAGACAATGTGCTTATGCGTATTTTAAGGGCCTTCATAGACTTTATCAACACAGGCTTGCTGGCTATTAGCTTAACCCTAGCTTCAACCTCTAAGGCTATCTCAGCCAGTTTTTCGGCCGCCTCTTGGGCTTCTTTACGGACCTTAGCTCTCTCTTCTGCTTTAACAAAGTCAAATTCTTCCAGACAGAAGGAGGGATATATGTGGTCTAAACCTTCAAAACAGATGCCTATCTCTGTAAGCATTGAGATTTTTTGAGATGTCCCTACAAAGGCGTCCATTTCAGGCTCCCAAGTGTTCCACCATTCAAAATCTTCATCTTCAGTGTGGAAAGCCCGTACTATTTCTACTACGTCACCTATTTTTAGTTCAGAATTCTTTTGATGTTCAGCGTATTTCATGTTAGTTCCTATTGTATTTTCAGAAGATACATCAACCTGTCTCTCAAGCCAACGCCAAAATTCATTACCTTTTTCAGACGCCGCAAAGGAGAAATTGGAGTTTTTAAAATAGCTGAATCTGTCTATTTCCTTAAAACCCCGCATCCTTTTTGCATTAATGGACCCACCCGATGCTATATAGCGTCTCAAAGAGGGTTTATCTACAGCTTCTATCTTAGCGAAGAGTTGCGTACAGTTTTTAATTAGGGTGTTTTGCTCTGTATTGTTAAGGCGATTTAGTCCCATTGTGTTAACTTAGCCTCCACTGCTCGGCTATGCTTCTGCCAGAATTCCCTTCCTTCAGGGGAAGATACCCAGGGATATCCCAAATCGGGAAAACTGGCGAATCTAGTTTTCGAAAAAGACTTATTATAACTTCCGCCGCGGAGTATTACCAAAGCTGGGAGAGTGTCATCCACTTCAGATGCCGCCTTCATAATTCTTATTAGTCTTTCTATTACAATTCTATCCATACTTATTCCTCCTTAGAAGGGAATGCTATCACACTGCGATTCAGCCTGTCAGAGAGAGATTGGGCCTCTTTCTTATTGGCACACCTCGCAATAAATTTATTGATGTACATTACATCGTACATGTTACAGGTGCGGCACTTCGCTATACGAGTCTTAACCATCTTTCCTTCCCAGTCTGTGCCAGAAGTCGAAACCTTCTGGTGTTTCTCCAAATGTAAACAGGTCGAGGAGTTCGCAGGAAGCACAACTTATCTTTCGGTTTAGCATTAGACCCTGTTCGTGCATAGCAAGAATAGCCCGACCTCGGACATCACAACCTAGGTCATCCAACATGTTCATGGTTTTTTCACCACTACCTTTCATACCTTTCTCCCACTCTTGTAGATAAAACCTCCATGCATCCAAACGAAGGGGGTGCAGATTTAAGGATAGAATTATTAATACTCGACCAGAAGCTCTCCCCTTCGAGTGCTTTTAGCCAAGAAAAACCGCAGCTGTGAAAAGAGTGAAATCTGTCGGTATTTCCACCATCGGAAGCGTATTTGTTAAAACTGCCCCCGTTTGCCAAGAAAAGAAGAGGGAGCCGCCGGTCACATTTATGGAGTTTTAGGAGGGTATCTATATTATTCAACATCGCTTTTTTATTCATGTCAACCATACCTCGCTATTTCTACGTTCTCACCCATCGGGTGTACATTCAAGTACGCGATTACAACCATTGGTACTGGTGTATGATTATATAGAGACCTATGCACCTCCGACCAGAAAACAAAACCTTCTTTCGAACGTTCCCAACTGAAACCTCCGTTTACGACAGTTTTAAATATATCTGACCAAAGGGAACCCTCCGCCTGTTTGTTAAAAGACCCACCATTGCGGATGAAGAGAGCGGGGAGTGATGGATGTAGTTTGTCTAGATTGCTGAGTAGGGATATATTTCTAGCTCTTAAATCAGTTACCATATGGCTCACCTTAATGTTTCCCTACAGAGCTCCCTCAGAGGCCTACCAGACGATAGGCAGGAGCTTATACCAGACCAGAACATCCTACCTTCTATAGAGTCTGCCCACAAAAAACCGCAATTTATAGTTGATCTGAAATCGCCCATATGGGAAAGCCTTCCAACAACTGCGTTATAAGAGCCCCTATTACCTATAAGACGAAATGGGAGTTTTTGGTGTAACCTGTGCATATCAAGGAGAAGTTTTATATTGTTATCGCGCAAAACTGTATCCATTTAAACCCCCTGCCAAGCAATGCTATCACGACGAAGAAGCTTTAGGTTCTTATACCCATAGATAGAAGAGGACAAGGCACCCGATCTATCTCGGAATATATGTAAACCTCTACATGTAACAGTGAGCTTTCCACAGTACATATTACCAGCGTATACAGAAAATCTCATAAGTCACCTCGATATTAGATGTATCATAAAAAAGAAACCGAAAACGGTCACGAAGTCTGATATTAGTTCATGACTCATGTCTATACCTTGTAAAAGATTATAAAAAGAATTACAGCCCATAAGGCTATTGAAGCAGCACTTCCGGGAATTGTCATAGAAACACCCTTAGGGCCTCCATTGAAGGCCGTGACGAGGTTTAAAAGAATAACCAATACCAATGGTAGGGTTTGCCTAAGAAGCCACTACAGCTTGACGCTGGGCCTCTACATAATCAACAATGGTGCTATCCAACATGTTAACCATTTCACCCTCGCCTGCTTTCTCCGCAATACGTTTCTCTTTTTGAAGCATGGCTACCACTTTCAATTGCTGCTTAGCGAGGTTGTATTCAGGTTCTTGGGCATTATCGTTAGCCCAGTCAAGCCAGCTACGAATATCGTGGAACTTAGCAGGAAGGGCTTCTTTCTTACCACCCTTACGAAAACCATCTTTCTTTGTGTATACTGCCCCTGTAAATTCCAGTAGGAAGGCACGAACAGCGTTAACACGGATACCTGAACGACTACGTGCATATTGCATAGCACTGTTCAAGTAGTCGATATTCTTACTGTGTTCCCAGAAAAGGCTAATAGCGCCTAGGATAATAGTCTCCTGATTTGCATTAGCGTGGAAGTTGCCCCTCATTTCTGTTTGAAAGGCTTGGGTAAATTGTGTGTGTGTAATTGACATAATAGTATTCCTTAAATGAATGTTAATAGTCATTGATATGCCCACTATTAAGGAATGAACATATTCATAAGTATTAATGCTTAATGCCACTGACCTATAGACTTCTAGGCTTTTTTGTGATGGGCACTTGTGTTAGAAAGAACACTTGACACTACAGGTCACTTCTACGCTTCTGTGAGTTGTAAATTCACAATATGAATATAGAATGCTATGGGTTTCCCCTTTATTTTCAAGACTTTACTGGCTATTGGTGTGTGTTTAAGGCATAAGCCTATGTGCTATCCGTCGATATAACATCTATCTAGAGCCACATCCGTTAGTGTTCAATATCTCCTGTATTTCCAATTGCGTGCTAGTAGGGGACATTATCTAGCCCTTGCTATCCAGCAGTGACTTACGCCACTGGGTACGACTTACTACTTTTATTCAGTGTAAACTAAGTAAATCTATATATCAACAGCTATTTGCTGTCTATTTCAAACTATCTCTCCTAAGCCTTATTCAAGACCTTTTACAGCCTTTGCTATTATAGGAGCTACCTAGACCTTATTCGAAGCTTTAAGAGCCTTCTGTCATCACTGGTAGGCGATAGATGAATACTAGTACTACTTACATCTAATGTCAACTTTTATTTAATCTTTCTGTAACATGCCTCTGAAGGGCTAGAGAGAGAAGATATGAAGTTGATGTAAGGGAGTATGGACTGATGAATAGTACATGTCAACACCAATATGCAAATAAATGTAAAAGATGTTTATACATTATATAGGCAGAAATGAAGAATGCTCCTACTAACACACTAATGCTATCACGTCAAGAAGAACATTCATCTAACATATATGTCTTTGAATGTCAATAGCTAGCAATTCAGGTAAATGAGAATGATTTAACAGTGTAGGTGCATAAGCTATTGGTAGGCAGATGCAAGGCAAGGGGCAGAAGAGATAGGAGCTTAGGGGGCTTGTATAGAGCTTAGGGGCATGAATGAATTAAATGTAAATTAAATGTAGGGAGAATAGAAGACAAGCAATAGATGTGCCAGCTATAAGGATATGCTGGGATATTAAGGAGTTGCGAGGGGATGGCTAGCAAGTGATTGATATGTATAGGAATAGTAGGGGATGGCATAAGTATTGCAAGGATTTTAAATTTTATAATATTTCTAAGATGGTCGTCTGACTTTCTGGAATTCCTAGCAAATATCATGCCATATCATCAATTGCTAACATTCCTAGAATTTGGAGGGTAGCAAGGGGGGCGAGGGGATCCCGAGTATGTGCATACCACCTCTAAAATTTCTAGCAGAAATTATGACATCTCCTCTACAGCCCGCATTCCTTCGTTTCTCCTAATTTATTTTCAACTATTTTTCAGGGGAAGAGCTAAAAATTTTTATTATATAATATAGGGGTTGAAAGGAATGCTAGAAATTGATAGAAATTGCTAGAAGAGAGTAGAATAGATTAGAATTGATTATAAGTGGATAGACAGTAGAAAGACAGAAGATAGAAATAGATTATAAGAGAATCGATAAATGGCAAAGATAACAATTTCTGATATATTAGCACAGTTTGCTAGTGCAGCCTCTATTAATGCTAGGCTACAACAGATAGAAGATGAATTGAATGATAAGGTTTTATACAGAGCAAATCCTGTAGGTGAACCAAACAGCATGGCTAATGATTTAGACATGGCTGGTAATGACCTTCTCAATGTAGGTGACCTAAGTGGAATCACCGCTATTGTCGCAAGTAAAGTAATAGTCACCCCAGTAGGTGATATATCCTCTACAGATGCCCAAGCAGCTCTAGCAGAATTAGACAGTGAGAAGGCTAAACTGGCAGGTAGCTCTGCACAGAGTTTTTCGGCTAACGGGTTAACAGTGGCTGGCAGCATATCTGTTGTAGGGAGCGTAGATGGAAGGAGTGTATCTTCAGATGGCACTAAGCTAGATGGTGTTGAGGCAGCAGCTGATGTAACTGACAGTACAAATGTTAATGCAGCTGGCTCTATAATGCATACAGATGTAGCACCAACAGATGGTTTGTTGTTGAAGACAGGTTCAGAGGCTTATAGCACTGTTAAGATAAACTCTACAGCTTCAACCAACCCCTCTGGAGCTGATAACTTCGCAGCAGGATATGGTGTAAACTCCCTATGGGCTAATATCTCAGTAGGGGTAGAAAAGTCTTTCATCTGTGTAGGAGATGGAGTATGGGTTGAAGCGGGAAGTGCTACGCTTTCAGCAATAACGTCTATTACAGGAAGCTTCCCGTTAACAATAACTGGGTCAGCGACAGTACCTAACGTAGTGAATGACCTAAGAGGCTGTTCGGCTAGAACAACAGATAGTTCAACATTTACAGCTAACATTAATACACCTATAATTTGGGACGGTGTCGACATATATGATACAGACGCCATACACGACCCAGTAGTTAACAACACTAGGTTCACTATTCCAACAGGCTCCTCTTTCGCCAAAGTTACCGGGTTAATCAGCTTTTCAGCCTCTACAGGTGTAGACATCTCTATCCGGGGAGATGGAACAGCACCGGCTATTGTGGGATCTAAGACGGTAAGCGGGACTGCTACTCGACAGCACAACTTTGCTACAGGTTGGATCAGCGTCTCGGGTCTAACATACCTAGAGGTATATGCTTTCACAGATACATCTAGAGCCCTAGATGGGTCAGACACTGATAACTACCTAAACATTGAATTTAAGTAATAGGAAAAGAATATGCAGATAAATGATTTGCTCCAATCTTGGCTAGCAAAGTCTGGTATAAATAGCAGATACGGAGCGGCTAATGTCTCAGTTAAGAACGGTACAGGTGAAACTTCAAAAAATAGAGAGCTTGGCAGCTTAGCAATATCCTATGCAGAAGCAACAAACACCTTCACCCATACAGATGTAGATAACGTCACAGAGGTTGTCCTAACATTCTCTATGGCAGATGACTCAGCTATCCCAGTAGGAACTAATGTTAAGTGGGTAGCAGACCAGCCTAACGCAGCAGCCGATGTAGCAGTCTTTGCCCAAGTTGGTACTATTGATGGCGATATAGACTTCAATCGAATATATCTAGATGGAGGCTATGAGTACCGGGTATCTTTTGTGGACTACGTATCCCGTATGTCTTTCGAACCTAATATTGCAGGCCTCCGGGTTACAGCTCTAAACCAGTAAGGTTAAACATGTATTTAAAGTCACAAGTGATGGCCTCTAGGTTTAAAGAACTCGCTACTATTAATGAGGATAATAAACTCACAGGTAAGATGAACCCGTTAAGGCTTTTCTTCTCTCCGTTAGGTGTAGACACCACATCTGCTAATACAGGGTTGTGGCATTTCAAGGACGCTATTAACGGCCTAATCTCTCAGACAGGTACAGGGACAGCAGTAGTTGGTAATAAGATGATCAACACCACAATCTTTAACCCCTTACTAGAACCTTCAGGAAGTTTCGATCCAGTTCCTGTCAACGCTATCTTGCAGCTAGACACAAGTACAGATATCCTCATCATTCTTTCTGGTGGATCTAAGAGTGATACGAACCAAACTAATAGCTTCAATATCAGAGACTTCGATACTGGTGGCTTTATAGGCGCTAGATCCAGAGTGGGTGCCGCGGCCCAAGGAGCTAGGTTTACAGATGATTCAGCAAACGATGTACAAGTTACCTCCACCAATACAACAGCAGCAGACCAAGCCTTAGTTGTAGCAATTGATAGAGATGTCGATGTAAGAGGTTATAGGATGAAAGCTGTTGCCGGGTTGACAGAGGATTCAGTGGCCAACTCCGTTACAAATACAGATGGTATAACATTCCTATCAACACCAGAAATCAGTATAAACTCGGATGCGTATGCAGCAGCTGTATACTACTTCAAAGATGGCTTACCTCCTAACTGGAGATCTGAAGCTACATGGTTGGCTTGGCAGTGGTCGAAACAGAACTACGTAGCTGGCCCTAAGGCCTGGGAAGACATGTAATGACTGTAAACAGTAGGCTGGTACAACAACGTAATGGTAAGATATCAGGCTCCTGTAAGATATTCTTAAAGTGTCAAGAGCGTAGCGGTCTCCATGCCTATGATGCTGTAGGGAAATATCGATATGACCCTACCATCACAACAACCGACCCGGTAGCCCTAGACTTCTTTGGTCCACCTAATGGAGATGGGTTCGTTAGGTTTGATATACCTAATGCTGTTAGAATACAGAATGATGACTCAAAACTTCCGGCTGATATACAGATTGATCATATAGAATTCGATGCTAGGAAGGTTATTCTTATAGCCACTACAGTAATTAATAGAGAGACTATCCCTGCTGATGGAAACCAATCCAGAGTAGCTTTTGGTGTTGCCGGATATGGAAATGTCCTATCTAACTCGATGTTGACATCAATGCACCTAAGTTTGACAGTATCAAGCTTACCAGACGGATCTGATGCAGAAACAGTGGCTATAAGATCTGCCAGCGAACCCGGTGGTCCAATGGCAGTTCCTGCGGACACATTATCCATTATCTACATACTGTGGGATGGACCTACTGGCACACTGTCGGGTAAACTGCTAAACCTAGATGGGACAGTATTCAATGACGGGTTACAAGACTTCACACTCTCAATAACACAGCCTCTGACAAACGGACAATCTATATTTAAGTTCAACAATATGAGTCGGTTAACTAATGGCGACTACTATGGTATAGCTGCAGCACAGTACGACGGAATACCTAAGGATTTAGATCTAAAGCTAGGACAGTGGGGAACAGAGCTTGTAAAAGGGAATAAGGGTTTTCCAGACTTTTAGAGGTTTTTATGAAAAATATAAAATTTAAAGATTCAGTAGGGCGTTGGTTTACAATCTCCTTATTTAAAGAGCTAGCTAGAGCACAAGATAATATCCTGTTTACCTTAGATGAGGCTAGAAATCTATACCTCGGCTACAGGGATGTTACAGGCTTTATCTTTGCTAATAAACACTTAGGAGGTTGGAGGCACTGGAAGGCTCTTCAGAAGTCCCCTCCCGTATCCGCAGAGATAAGAGAGTGGGAAGATGAACTAGAGGTTATGCTGAGATCTGAATCTCTTCTACAAATACATAATATAGCCAAAACCGATAAGGGTTATCAGGCAGCTAAGTTCTTAGTTGATAAAGGCTGGAGAGATAAAACAGTAGGTCGGCGTACAAAAGATCAGATTGCAAAAGAGGGTTTAATGGAGTCTAAAATGTACGATGAGTTTACGAATGTAGTAGGTATTAAGGGGTAGATATGGATTGGCAGAAAGCAGCTCAACTTCAACTTAAGCGTATGCCTAAGGAGATAAAGGCTTTAAGGGAGGGTTGTATTAAAGATTTGAGGCTGTTTGCTAAAACTATGAACCCCGGCTACATGTATGGAGACATACATATGGAGTTGTACAAGTGGATGATGGACTATGAGCTTTTCGGTGCGGGTGAGGGACTATCGGCTAACAAACTGATAATGCTTCCTAGAGCTCACTTAAAGAGCCACATGGTTGCTACATGGAGCAGTTGGATTATAACACGTCATCCTGAGGTGACAATCTTGTACTTATCCGCCACATCGGATTTAGCCAAGACACAGCTGTTTGCGATACAGAATATACTCGGCAGCTCTAGATATCAAAAGTTATATCCTGAGTATATAGATCCTGCTAAAGGAACGAGAGAGAAGTGGAGCAGCGAGCGTATATCTATAGATCACCCCCAACGAAGGAAAGAGGGGATACGTGATGCCACTGTAGCAACAGCTGGATTAACAACTAATACGACAGGTTGGCACGCCGATATAATTGTTCCCGATGACATAGTTGTTCCCGAGAATGCTTACACGGAAGAAGGTCGGGACTTGGTTATGAAGAAGTCCTCTCAGTTTACTTCTATCCGTAATGCAGGCGGATTCACAATGGCTTGCGGTACTAGATACCATCCTGCCGATATATATGACACATGGAAAGATCAAAGGTATGACGTATATAACGACAAAGATGAACTTGAAAGTAATGTGCTTGTCTGGGATATAAACGAACACAAGGTTGAAGAGGATAACTTCTTCTTATGGCCTAGAGCTGTAAGAGACGATGGAAAGGCTTTTGGGTTCAATAGAAATATCTTGTCTAGAATACGGGCCGAGTATTCGGATCATGTCCAGTTTTATGCACAGTATTATAACGATCCGAACAGCAGCGACACTAACCGGATAAGCAGAGATAAGTTCCAGTACTACGACCAGAGAAGTGTAAAGCAGTTTGAAGGTCGGTGGTATGTAAATAATAAAGCTCTGAATGTCTATGCAGCAATAGATTTCGCCTTCACTAAGAAGAAGTCAGCAGATTATACAGCTATTGTTGTTATCGGTATGGATTCAGATGGGAATATCTATGTACTAGATATTGATCGCTTCAGAACGAATAAGATATCGGAGATCTTTACGCATGTAGAAGACCTTCATGTAAGTTGGTCTTTTAGGCGTCTTAGGGCTGAAGTTACAGTAGCTCAATCGATGATCGTAGAGGACCTGAAAGACTCTATAAGAAAGAATGGAATGACCCTCTCTATTGAGGCATTCCGGCCTAATAGGAGCCAAGGTAGCAAGCAAGAAAGAATAGCTGCGATATTGGAGCCTAGATATGAGAATCAAGCGATATGGCATTTTAAGGGTGGACTGACTCCAGCATTAGAAGAAGAAGTCATACTAGCTAGACCGAAACATGATGATATAAAAGACACATTAGCCTCTGTAATAGAGATAGCTAAGCCCCCTAGGAGGATAAGAGAGTTGGGAAATACCAGCCCAAATGTTGTCTATTCTAGTAGGTTTGGTGGTGTTGCGTATAACTAATAGGAAGAATGATGGCTGGAACTAATATCGAATTAGATCTATTACTGAAAGACAATACAGATGATCTAGGTAAGACCATAGGTAGGTTTTGGGACGAATGGTCTAGAAAGCGTGATCCTAAGATTGCTGAGATAAAGGAACTTAGGAACTACATATTCGCAACAGATACCTCCACTACTTCGAACCAATCTCTGCCTTGGAAGAATAGCACAACACTTCCAAAGTTGTGCCAGTTAAGGGATAATCTACATGCTAACTATATCAGCAGTATATTTCCTAATGATAACTGGATAAAATGGGAAGGTAAGACAACCAATGATGCTACGTTTGATAAGAAAAATGCAATACAATCTTACATGTCTACAAAGGCAGCTCAAAGTAATCTTCGTGACACCGTTTCTAGCCTACTATACGACTATATTGATACCGGCAATGTGTTTTCTACCAGCAGCTATGTAAGAGAGGGTTCATTTAGTAAGGAAGACCCATCAAGCAGAACTACTGGATATACAGGACCGAAGGCTAAGAGGATCAGCATATTCGATATTGTCTTTAACCCGGTAGCACCTGAGTTTGGTCAGTCCCCTAAGATAATCCGGTCGATAAAGACATTAGGTGAACTTACAAGAGATAGCAAGACAGACAGCGTATGGTTAGAGGCTATAGAGAAAACAAAGTCTATCCGAAGAGGTGCCGCTGCGTTTACCACTCAAGATTTCCACAAGTCTACCGGGTATCTTGTAGATGGTTTTGGAGACATGCGGGAGTACTACGGAACAGATTATGTAGAGGTGTTAACCTTTGAAGGGGACTTCTATAATACGGTGACAGATGAGTTTGAACAAGATATACAGATAATCGTAATAGATAAAAGTATCCTTGTTACAAAGAGAACAATTCCATCAGCTTTGGGTAAAGGTCGAATACAACATGCAGGTTGGAGAAAACGTCCAGATAACCTGTATGCTATGGGGCCATTAGATAATCTAGTAGGTATGCAATATAGGATAGACCACCTAGAAAATCTTAAAGCTGATGCAATGGATTTGATGGTCCATCCTCCACTTGTAATAATCGGCGATGTAGATCCTTGGGTTTGGGGTCCATCCGCTGAAATACACATAACTGGTGAGGGTTCAGTAACAGAGCTTGGTAAGAACTTCAATGGTGTTCTAGCTGCCAACTCTGAAATTGAGAGATTAGAGCAGAAAATGGAAGAGTTTGCTGGTGCTCCTAAGCAAGCCATGGGTATACGGACTCCCGGCGAGAAGACAGCATTCGAAGTACAGGCTTTGGAGAATGCAGCTGGTAGGATATTTCAAGAGAAAGTTGTAAATTTCGAAGTGAACATATTAGAGCCTCTTCTTAACAGTATGCTGTCTGATGCAATATCTTCAGGAGATGTCTCAGAAGTTGTAAGAACTTTCGATGAAGAGATTGGAGCAGAAAACTTCCTACGTGTCACGGGGGATGACTTAATGGCAGAAGGTTTGGTTCGTCCGATAGGTGCTAGACATTTTGGGCAACAGTCTCAAATACTTCAAAACCTAAGTCAGGCTCTAGCAAGCCCTCTAGGCCCTTTAGTTCAACCTCATATGTCAGGAAAGGCTGTAGCTAGATTGTTAGAAGACAGCTTGCAGCTTCAGAAGTATAGCCTAGTTCGGCCTAATGTAGGCTTGACAGAGAGTGCAGAATCTCAGAGGCTGGCTTTAGCATTACAGGAGGAAGTAGATGTCGGTCAAGCAACCCAGTAACACGTGGACAAGCGATTTAGAAGATCCTACACAAAAGCATGAATTCTCTAGCAGACTTAAGGAAAACAGGGACCTCTTCAAGAGGCTCTCTGCAATCCTAGAGAAGAGAATAGGGGAGGTCAGTAGGAAACGAATAGCTACAGCCGCCTTTGAAAAACCTGCTTGGTCTGAATATCAAGCAGATACTAACGGATATGAAAGAGCTTTAACCGAAGTACTTTCATTGATAAAATTTTAATTAAGGATACATAATGTCGGACAACGATATTTTCAACACTGATAAAGACGATAAAACACCACTTACCCCACCAGCGGTGAAGGTGCCAGATGACACACCTCCTAGCGATGACCTGCTGTTAGGTATGATTGTGAATTCAGACGGAGAACAGAAGTATAAGACTAGGGATGATGCTTTGAAAGGTGCTGCTCACGCTAACGTACATATTGCTAAATTGGAGCAAGAGTTATTAGCATTGAGAGATGCACATGATAAGCAACCTAAACTTGACGATGTAATCTCTGCAATACAGTCGCAGCAGAAACCACCTGTTGTAGATGAGAAAACAGACAATATATCTCTGACTGATATCCAAGCCCTAGTAAATCAAACACTAGAGCAGAACAGTGTTAAACAAATCCGAGAACTAAATGTAGCGGAAGTTACAGGAAAGTTTAAAGAGTTATACGGTGATAAAGCTAGTGAAACTTTATACGGCAAAGCCAACGACCTTGGAATGAGTCAAGAAGAAATAAATAGCCTAATATCAACAAACCCAACAGCGGTATTCCGTATGTTAGGGGTAGCAGAAACTAAACCAACCGCTAAGGCTACAATTGATGGTTCAGTTAACCCTCAAGTTTTTGATGGTGTGAAACCACCAGAGATTAAAAGCTCTATGGGCTACCTATCCAGCGATCAATTAAAAACCAACTGGTTGGAATCTAAAGCAAGAACCTATGAAAAACTAGGTCTTACAGGGTAAGGAAAATAAATGGCTATTACAACTACATCGAATAATGCTTTTATCGAAGCAGAGCAGTATTCGCAATTCATTCTTGAAAACCTACATGACGGTTCATTTCCCGGTCAATTCTTCCGAGATGTATCTGATTTTGGAAGCGGTGTCACTCTAAATGTTAAAACATTAGGTGAAGCCCAAATCCAAGAAGTGGAAGAGAATGTCCCCTTAACCTACACACCTATTGAGTCAGGTAATGTAACACTGAATATTACTGAGTATGTCGGTGATGCTTGGTATGTTACAGACAAGATGCGACAGGATGGCAGCCAGATCGAAATGCTGTTAGCAGGTCGAGGTAAGGAAGCAACCCGAGCAATCCAAGAGAGTGTAGAAACACGTGCATTCCAAGTGTTAAATGAAGCCCAAACCGATAATGATCCAAACAGTATTAATGGTTTTCCACATCGTGTGGTTCCGGTTAACACTAATAACACCATTACGTTACAAACCCTTATTAATCTTCGCTTAGCTTTCAATAAAGCAGAGATTCCTATGGCAGGACGAATGGGTATTGTTGATCCAGTAGTAGAGGCGACATTAAATACAACCTTCCAGATTACCTCTGGTAGCATAGATGCCAATCCTTTCTTCCAAGAGGTATTTAGCACAGGCTTTGCTCGCGAACATCAGTTCATCACAAACCTGTATGGTTGGAACATTGTAACATCTAACCGTTTACCTGTTGGTACTTTTGGTGACGGCACTACTAGTGTAACTAACGGAGTTGCTAACATCTTCATGTGCGTTGCAGACGATAATACTAAGCCTCTTATGATGGCTTGGCGTCAACAGCCTCGTGTAGAGGGTGAGCGTAACAAGGATCTACAGCGTGATGAGTTTGTCCAAACAGCCCGTTGGGGTCAAGGTGCTCAACGTGTAGATACACTAGCTGTAGTAATCACTTCTGCAACTGAAACTTCATAAAGGTAACAAATAATGTCAGTATATGAATCAAATCCTGCCGGTTTAGGCGTAGGTCAACGTTACGGTGCTCGTACTGTAGGCGGTGTAAATGGCTCCTTTGTACAGAACGACTCACAGCGTCAAGTTGTTTTCGACTTAGCGGCAAACGAACCAATGGCTGGTGTTCCTATGACGGCTGAGCTTCGTTCTGGCTACCTCATAGAGGAAATCTACTTAGAGGTGGAAACAGCTTTTGCTGCTACATCTACGGCAAACCTGTCTATCAATGGAGGCGCGGGTCTATCAACTGCTATTAGTTTAGTAAATGTTCTACCATTAACGACTATAGCCCTAACGGGCCTAGCAAACCTGTCAGCTACAAGCACTGTTAATATTGTGCTCACTGGTAGTGCTTCGGCTCAAGCATCTCCTACAGGTAAAGCCCGTGTAGTTGTGCGTTACAAAGAAGTATAAAAGATATTAGGGGAGGACGCTCCCCTTTTATTTCGATAAAATTAGGAACACTGATGGCGATAGAGCATAATATAATTACAGATCCGAATAGACATGAACCTAAAGGTATTATTGCAGCATCTGCGGGCCAAGTTTACACAGCGACTGGTGGAGGAACAGATGGAGGTGTGTGGGGTGATTCTCTTCCTATAGGAGCAGATACAGCTACAGTGAATCAAATGTTTGTATCGGATGGTGTAGGAGGAGGTGCGTGGAAAGATGGTCCGAATATCTATGGAGAGATGATTGTTCAGAATAATACAGGTCTTACAGTTCTCTCATCTGCCACTGATTCTACATTGAACTTAGATACTGATTATATCAAAGCAGGTACAGTGCCCGGAACTTGGTCTGCTGGAGCGCTGTCTGGAGTGACTTTTAGTGTTGACGAATTGTCTGTCACTGTTCCGGGTACATATAAACTGACTTTTTGGGCAGATTTAGAGATATCTAATACAAACACACTGGTAGCTGTGAAGTTTGCGATTAACAACACAATACCTTATAGCCTTAGGAAACTTCTACTACAGTCTAATAGTGCTAACAATGTCGGTAATGTGGGTGGATCAGCTATTATACCGGGACTTGTAGCTTCAGATGTAATAAGTCTATATGTAGCTGCCGATGCTAATACAAATGTTACTGTTCGAGAGTCTGGACTTATATTAACACTAATGGATGCTGTGTAAAATGAAACTCACACTACTAGAAATTGTTCAAGATGTTATGAACGATATGAGCAGTGACGATGTAGGGGGTATTTCTGATACAGAAGAGTCCATACAGATAGCTCAGATAGCTAAAACAACATATTTCGAAATGATGGCTAGGAGAGACTGGGCACATCTGTCTAAGTTCTCCGTTCTTCAATCTATAGCTGATAATCAAAAACCTACACATCTAAAGGTTCCTGAGGATGTAAGCAGGCTAGAATGGTTTAAATACAATAAGAAAAGACCGGGAGAAACCCGTAATAGGTTCCTAGAAATAGACTACAAGCATCCTGATGTGTTTATCAAAGATACTAACGATAGAAATCTGGATAGAGGCAACGTAATAGAAGTTGTAGATTTTGGAGGAGCAACATTACAGATAAGGAATGACATAGCTCCTACCTTCTTCACTTCATTCGATGAAGAGTTTATTGTACTAGATAGTTTCAACAGTGCTGTAGAAAGCACTCTACAAGGTCCTAACACGCAAGTAAGGATATACACTACCCCTGTATGGCGGGTCGAGGATAACTTTGTTCCTGACCTTCCTATGGAAGCCTTCCCAGCTCTTCTTGCTGAAGTGAAATCTGTAGCTGTCTTCAAGCTTGATAAGGAGATCGATACAAAATCCGAACAGCAATCTACACGTCAGCAGAAAAGACTTTCATTTCAAAACTGGGTTGTTGCAGGTGGAGTGAGATATCCAAACTATGGCCGTAATGTTGGAAAAGTGTCCTCTAGCGTACCGTTCGATAAAACAGGAGTTTAATGTGGCTTATAAGAAGAGAGAGATAAAGGGGGCACATAAGCTCCCTGTTAAGAAAATAATGGGAATTTATCCAAGTCTTAAAAATCCTAATATGTTCAGAATAGGGTACGATGAAGGCGGTGTTCCACCTAAAGAGGCCAGCTCTGAGTTTAACAGTAGGAAAGCCGCTAGTAAGTTCCTTAAAGTGTACTTAGAGAACTATGAGAAAGAAAAGCCTTATATCGACCACGTAAGAGATAAAGAGTATGCCAAGGCAGAAAGCAAAGACGGAAAGTAATACCTTCGTAAAAGGCTTAATTACGGAAGCTGGTCCTTTAACATTCCCTGAGAATGCTTCTCTTCAAGACGAGAACTTTGTACTGAATCGGGATGGAAGCCGACAGAGGCGTTTTGGTTTAGTATATGAGGATAACTTTGTAAAGTTTCAAGAGGCGAGCTTAGAGACAAATAGCTTCTCGGCAGGAACCTTTACTTGGAAGAGTGTAGAGAATGATAATGATTTAGATATTGCTGTTATTCAGGTAGGCCCAGTGCTTAGGTTTTTCGACAATAACGCTATTGATGTTTCGGCTTCACCTCTAAACCAAGGGAACACTATAGTATTAGAGGTGTCTGAAGATCCCTACTCCTTCACAGAGTCTTACGGTAAACTTATTATTGCTGTAGGCTCTCAGAATATATATGTCTTATCTTATGATAAGGTTACAGACGTAATCACCTCTAGTAGCTTTCGCTTATCTGTGAGAGATACTTTTGGCCTAGAAGAGGCTGGAGTAGAGGTGACAGATAGAGATACTATTCTATCTCTCCTGCATAATTACAACCTTAAAAACCAAGGGTGGGTGGATAGCTTCCCCTTGTCTGATGATATTACAGGGACAGGTGTAACAGTTGGAGATCCTGTTAACTATACAAAGACGAAAGTTGGCTTCTTCCCGAGCAATGCAGATGTCATTTCTTTAGCTAAATTTTCATCACCTGTTGACGCATCTGCAATAAATACATATTCCCCTTGGCTGTTAAGAACACAGTCTAACGGCACACGGAACGCTTCTAGGGGATCTACAATTTTAGACTTGTTCAACAGAAGCGACAGTCGATCTTTAGTAGTGCCGAATATGCCTACAGATAAGACCTTAGGTGGGATAAACGCAGTCGCCTCATATGCTGGGCGTGTCTTCTATTCAGTTAGGAAGGATAGCGATAGCGGAGGAGATGAAAATACGCCTGATCTAGGCTCTATGATTTTATATTCTCAGTCGACAATAAATGTTGAGAAGCTGTCAATTTGTTACGCTGAAAATGATCCAACAGCTGAAGATTTCAATGATCCACTAGATACTGATGGAGGCTTCATCATTATACCTGATTCTGGTAGGGTGGTTGCAATGGAACCTTTAGGAGAATCCCTATTTGTATTCACATCTAAAGGTATTTGGGAGATAAGTGGAGGCGATAACTTCTTCTCCGCTACTAGGCAAAGTATATCTAAGACGTTAGATCTGGGTGTTATAAGTGCTAACTCGGTAGTGGCAGGTGAAAATACGTTAAGCCTATGGACAACTGGAGGTATATACGGCATAACCATAGACTCTGCATCTCTAAGGGGCATTCCTGCTAATATAACGCAGAATACAATACAGTCTGCTTATGATGGAATATCGGCTGAAAGTAAATTAAGAGCCGTTGGTACATATGACGAGGTGTCTAAACAGGCTAGATGGCTATTCCGGGACGATGTTCTACCCTCCACTAACTATTTTAACAGTGAACTGATATACGACTTAAACCTACAGTCTTTCTATATAAGCAGAATTTCTGAGCTTGTGATGGCAGCAGGTTCTTCACCTTATGTCATAGGATACCTTAACCTGTCTAGGGGTGTATTTACGGATCAACAGCAGTCAGTAGTGGTTGGGAGTTCGAGCAATAGCGTTCAAGTGGGAGGAGCTGATGTACATATAACTGACAGACTGGCTAATGAAACTACGGAAAGCTCTACTAAGTATTGGTGTGTAGTAGATGATGGTGTGGGTCTTGCAGACTACACTGTGGCTGCCTACAAAGACCTAAATTTTGAAGACTGGAAAGATGAAGTAGATACGTTTGGAAACAACGGGGCAGACGCTCCTGCTATACTCCTTACCGGCTATAACACCGATCAATCTGCTGCCAACGATAAGAAATTGACTAAGGTCACTGTCTTTATGAGAAGAACAGAGACTGGTTTTACAGATGACGGCTTAGGTAATCTATCCCCTATTGACCCCAGTAGTTGTACTTTACAGGGACAATGGGAGTGGACAGATAGTCATAGAGCAGGTAGGTGGTCAACACCTAGACAGGTATACCGTCTACCACGCATGTTTGTACCTACAGATGTTAACGATCCTTTCGATTACAGCTTTACTGTTGTTAAAACAGATAACAGAATAAGAGGTAAAGGCTCTGCTCTGAGTATGCTGTTTTCAACGTCTCCAAGGAAAAACCTACATCTTTATGGGTGGACTAGAGAGATAACGGTAGAAGTATAATATTTATTTTTCAGTGATGTTCCTAGAACTTTTTATTATATATATATAAGGGGCTTTAGGAACACTTAGAATGATTAAATATCAAGTAGAAAGTATAGAAGATTGTGTAAAAGAGATAATTGACCTGTTTGAATTGCACTACGATGAAATAGGCGATAATCCAGAAGGTGTGAAGTTGGCTGTAGACTATGATGCTTTTTGTTACTTAGAAGATGAAGGAAGGCTTCACATAGTAACAGCTAGAGTGGATGAAGAACTTGTAGGTTACTACATATCTGTCCTCTGTAACATGCTGCATTTTAAAGGAAGAGTTAACGCATTCAACGATGCAATATATATTAAGAAAGAATTCAGAAAAGGTTCTTTAGCTGTTAGAATGATTAAGTTCGCAGAGAGAGAGCTTCGAGCTTTGGGGGTAGATCGAATGACTATCCATATGAAAACAAAACAACCTTTCGATAAACTCTGCGAGCATCTCGGTATGACATGCACAGAACGGCACTATGTGAAAGATTTTTAGGAGTTAGTAATGGGAACTGTTGCTGCTATAGCTGTTCCAGCTATAAGTATAAACGAACAAAGAAAAACCCAAAAGAAGACAGAGAAGGCGAACGCTAACATAGCTAAGATAGACAGAGCACAACAAGGAGAGGAGGCAGCTAGGTCTAGAAGAACTTCTATAAGAGAGGCTCAAATACGAAGAGCGCAAATAGCGAACGTAGCTGGAGCAGCAGGTCAAGTAGACAGTTCTGCAATTGTGGCTGGGACTCAACAGATAGATAGCAGTTTAAACGAGAACATAGGAAATATCAACACCTCTTTGGCTTTCGCCAATGCTCGATCAGTAGCCCAGCAGAGCCTAATAAAGGCCAAACGGACAAGTAACCTACAGATCCTTGCCGATACAGCTATACAGTCAGCAGGGCCATTTAAATCATAGGAAGTATAATGTCGGAAGTTGAAATATCAGAAGGTGGTAACGACACAGTATCTGTAGACATCGTTGAGCCTGTGCCTCAAGGTGAGGCTCACGAGATAGGTGTCACATCAGCAACAGTGGCAGCAGATCAGGATAAAGACCCATCAGCAGCATATGAGGCAGCGACAAGTGCTGGCGATATCGAAGGAATGGTAAATGTTGTTAATAACACAACCTCTAAAAACAGACTAGCTCTGATGCAGAAAGTATTAGAAGTTAGCACGCCTGAGAGCGTTCAGGAGGATGCTTCTGATCTGGTAGGGGATATGGCAGGGGCTAATGGTATTCTAGGTCCCTATGTACAACAAATTAAGTCTATGCCTTCATCTATTGGTATGTCTGAAAGAGATGTTAAAGGCTTGGCTGTATTAAACCTGACAAGAGAGAGTTTAGGGGAGTTTCAGTCTACAGGTCTTGGCGATTCGCTTGCAGACATAGGTGGTATCTTCATACCTAAGAGAAAGGCAGAGGCTGTCATAGATGTTGCTGTTCGTATGGGTTTTGTAACCAGTACGTTAGAAAAGGGTGGGATATTCCTAGACCCTACACCGACAATAAACAAAATGAGGAACATAGGTTTTGCCCTAGAAGACCCAGAAGAGAAGGCTCTATATTTACAAGCTGTCAGCGAAGCTGTGTCTGCCTCTTCAGATAACAACCTAATAAAACAAGAGATAATGGATAACATCTTCGGTACTGGTCCGGCTTCATTCGATCCTGTTTTTGAAGCGGTAAGTGTTGTAGAAATAGGACAACTAGCCCAGATTACAGCTAAAACCGTAAAGGTTTTATCTAAAAGTGGTTCTCCATTGAACATGTTAAGGTCCGTAGATTCCCCTGAAGCTGTAGCAGATATTATCAGTAGGGCGAATGTAGACGAGACGTTAGCTTCCCGTATCGGTGTGAGTAAGGCTGATATAGGTGACGCATTAAATCCTTTATTTGAGGGAGCTAACGACAACTTCAAAGCTCAAGTGGTTAAGGTTTTAGACCTAGAGGCTGCTAGGTTGGATGCTGTTACAGACGGAATCCGAAGAGAAGGTGTTGTTGACAGGGAGAGAATGGAAGAGCTTATGAGGGCTGCTGAGATAGAACAGCTTAAAATTCCGGGGGTGACTAACGCTAAAGTAATATCTAACGATGAGACAGGGTTTGTTCTACAGTTTGCTGAAGAGCTTTTCACAGAAGGCGGTAAACCTAGGCTGAAGCTTAAGACAAAGCAGGTGGATTTCAAAGTTAACCAGCAGGGTCGGATTGGAACACCTACCTCTGAATATAACACATTCCTAAAAACAGACCCAAATGCTAGAATGACTGGAAAGCTGAGGAACTGGTTTGTATCGACAGTTGAGCGTATATCTAGACAGCAAGACCAAACAGCGTCCTCTTTCGATAAAGCAATGGGGGACGCATTGGGAGATTTAAGTGAAGCAAGTGCTAACAAGGTAGATGAAGTTCTACTCCAAGGGTCTAAAGATGGGAAGGTTTATACTTTCACAGAGCTTCTTGATTCAGGTATAGGGGCCAACTCTTTAAAGTTGACTGAAGCAGAGGCTGTAGCCTACTACGGGACGAGAGGTGTTGTTAACAATATTTTCTCTTTAAAAAACAAACAGATAGTAGACAACTACTTAGCTACAGGTGTAAAACTCTATGATGATGTAGAGGGAGTTCTGCCTATAGAGTCCTTTGATGATGCAGCATCTGCTATGAAGGGTTGGAGTGAAATAGCTAGCGATAGCCGATGGATAAATGTCATGGACGAGGGTTTGAAGCTAGGGGAGATCCCTGTACAGCTCGTCAAGTTCAAGAATAAAGGCGATTTGACAAGAGAGGCCCTGGATAAAGCTTATGAGGCGGGATATGTTCTCGCTAAGAATATAACTGAGTCTGGGTTGTTTAAAAAAGGAGATTTCAGAACTCAGTGGGGCCTTGTTAAGAGGGAGAAAGCTATATCACCTAGAGGTCAACAGGTTCTGAATAGAATCCCCGGCTATATGCCTAGGCAGAGGTCTAATGGCTTCTACTTTATTAAGAGTAGCAGAACAGGTTTTATATCTGGTGCCTCTAAAGAGGTTAGATTTGGTGAGACAGTAAGCTGGTCAGACAGTGCTAGAACAGCTGATGAATGGATAGCTGCTCAGGACGACCCCAGCAAGTTCACTAAAGTATTTGACAGGGAGATGTCTGCTGCTGAAGCTACGTCTGAAATTACTAAGACACATGGCGGTTTATACTCAGGTGCTCGTAAGTCCGAACTTCTCCCTTACATAGGGGATGCTTCTGGCGAATTCAGAAATAGCTTTGAATCCTTACAGAACTATATAAACCATATCGGAAAGCAATATCCAGCCTCTCTTTACCGCCTAGGTAGCGAGCAGAGGTTAATGGAGATAGCTAGGGATTTAGGCGTAAGCGGTGTTAAAGGTTCTAACGATGTGCTGGAAAGAGCAGCTCTTAGTGGTCTTGTAAAATCGTCAAAAGAGTTTAAGCTTCTAAAGGATATTAAAGATCAAGTAGATTTTATTAACATGGTTCCTACGAGCGCAGAGCTTGCCTATTCTAAGAGATTGGAGCAGGTAGGTGTTCTTACAGACACGGCTCTTGTAGCAAAGATTCCTTTTATCAGGAGGGTGCCTAAATTCTTTTACGCTAAGGCTGCTGAGAATACACACCCTTCAGATATTATAAGAGGTTTAGCTTTCAACCACCTATTGGGGCTGTATAACCCGTCTCAGATATTGGTTCAGTTTTCAGGGGCTTTAGTGTCTTTCGCTGTATCTCCTGGACACTTTACAAAGGCTCTTCCAAAGGCTATGGGGTGGTCCCAGTTAGATCTTTTGATGGGGGACCCAATTGCACAGGCTAAAGTTATGAATCAGCTTGGTAAGTCGGGTCTTAAAGCCTTTTCCGAAGAGTACGGGCTGTGGACAAAGAGCGGATTTAGGGAGAGTGTTGTCAATGGTAATGCAAACTACACATCTGTCTTTATGAAGAACCTCCCATATGATTCTAATATTGTACAGAAGGCTGTATCAAACCACACCATATTCTATAAGATGGGGGAGCTTGCAAATACTCGCATGGCTTTTGCTACAGCAATAGGTAGGTTCAAAGCTAAGAATGGTGTAAGTCGAATCGATCCTAACGATTTTGACGCTCTAGAGGCTATTACTAAGGACACAGAAATACTCCGTTTAAATATGAGTAGGGCTAACCAATCGGATTTGAATAAAGGTTGGTTATCAGTTCCTCTACAATTTCAACAAGTAATAACTAAGTACTTCGAGAAGGTACTTCCTAAAGGTTTTGGTGGAACAGATGAACTGACACGTTCAGAGAAACTTAGACTACTGGCAATACCTACAGCTATAACAGGGACAGCTGGTCTTCCTTTCGCTGAACCCATCTTAATAGAGATGTTATCACTTCTTGGGGTAGAGATGTCTGAAATGTCGCCTGAAGCAGTACAGGCTGCAAAATTCGGAGCTTTAGGCTATATGATGGGACCGGGGCTGGATTTGAATGTAGATCTGGCAACTAGAATGACGCTTGGGGCAGATGTACCTAAAGCCATATTCGAAAGTATTGCTCAACAGAAAGCTGTTTGGGAGTGGCTTGGTCCAGCTGCTACGGTAGGGGAGAGGTACTTCAGGAATGGACAATATGTTGCAGAGGCTTTCGACCTATCCGTACTAAGGAATGAAGAGGTTAACTTAGATAGTATGAAGTTTATGTTGTCTGTGTTAGCAGAGGCTGCCACAGATATACCAACCCTGAGTCGAAACTATAAGCAATATGTAAGCTACTTCTTAACTCAAAACCCTCAGTTCATAAAGGATGGGAACTACCTATTCGACTTAGAAACTATGAACGATCGTACAGCTTTGTTCGCTATTGCAGGTTTTCAGGTGCAAGAGATATCAGAGATGTATGATATTGATAAGGTTATAAATGAAGGAAGAGCTGCTGTAAACGCTTTTGGGGATTCAGATAAAGCCTTAATAAGGCGGATTCTTAGCACACATGTCCTAAATGAAAGTGTTCCCGTAGAGAGTCAGGCTCTGGGTTCTCTAATGATAAACAGCATCTTAACTAAATATGGCTCTATCGAGAGCGCAGAGATTATGAAGGGTGTATTCGATTTAGCTACAGATAAGAGATTTAGACAGGACGATCTACTCTTCAAATACCTCATGGAGACAGAGAAGAGAATGGAAGACAACCTAGGTGCATATAACACAATGATAAGTAGAAAATTTTCAGAGTTTAAGGATCAGGAGTAGATATGGTAGAACTTGCAAGAGGTAGGCTCGCCCCTCCCACTAACCAAAAAATCAGGTTTACTCAGATTACACCTATTGATAAATCAGGCAGGGCTAATGTCCTCAGTAACGCTTTAGGTTTAGCGGCTAAAGGGTCTATTAAGTTTGCCAAGTCTAATGCAGCAAGTGCGGGAGCGGAAGCTGGAGTTGAGCAACTGGGTCTAGACCTACCCGAATCTCAAGTGAATACAGAGGTAGATTCTCTGAATGAATCGATAGCTAGAGGTTTGTCTACTGAGCAGGATGCTGTAGAAGGTCCTATAGATGCTAGAACTGTTAACAGCCTTCGGGATGCTTCTTTAAGAGAGGCCACCTTAACGGATAGACATATACAGGGTTTGATTGATTCAGGTAGCATCTCCTCTACAGAGGGTAATGCAAGACGCAGGATTTCCCTTTCTGACTTGAAGAATCGGGGAAGTAATTTCCTGTTTCAAGATGAGTTTGATAACGCTTTCTTCTCTGTGACAGGCGGATCTAGAGGTAAGGCTTCCTCCGCAATATTCCCTAAGACAGCTGAAGAGATGAAGCAAGAAGCTATTACACAGGAAAGGGTGAAAGTGGAAGCTGATTTCGAAGGGCAGAAGCAAGCGTTACAGTTGCTATTCCCGGAGATGTCTGGGAACTCAATTCAGAGTGAACTCACCTCTCAATTTATTAATGAGCGTAGAACAGCAGAGCTTGAACTTCAACAGAAGGAAAGATCTCTTAATGGAGACGATTCTGCACAACTCTTAGACCTAACACAAGCTAATGTAACACGTGCCCTTGAGGCCCAGATGGGACAAATGCTACAGGAAACTGGTAAGCTCGGCCAAGGAGATATGCTTGTATTGCAAACACGTGTAGCCCAGACAAAGCAAGCCCTAGAGGAGCAGATCGCTAACACTCCGAACTTGACAGCATCTGGTAGAAAAGCAGCACAAGCTGACATCGATGCTTGGGTTCTAGGTGCTAACAACCGCTTTGAAGTGTCTAGTGGTAAACGTATCGATAAAGAGACGTTAGATGTACTGAACGTAGCGAAGGAGAAATTCGGTGTTCTAGCTAGCCCCTTTACATCCATGTTAGCAGCCTCTGGGCAGATTAAGCTTGTAGAAGAGATAAACACAATACCTAAAAAGAACATACCTCGTCGTATTAAGCTACGTCTTGGCGAGGGAGGCTTCAAGAATTTAGAAGAAGGAGCTAAGGTGTTGAGGGATATCGCCTTATTCACTACAAACTCTAAGTCAAAACCTAAAGACTTAGGAAATGTAGCTTTAACCTTGGCCACTAAAGAGGGAAGGAAGTTAGCCGGTACTGAAGAGAATAGGTCTAAATGGGTAGATGTCTACTTAGGTGCAGCCGATGTAGCCTTTAATACCCTGTCCGGTATCTTCTCTTCCGGGGTAGACGCTCCTGAAGATAAAAATGAGAAGACAGCTATTTTAGATTTGTTTAACATCTCTCAGATAGATTTAACAAATAAGATGGGTTTGAAGAGGACAGCTGCACCGACAGTGAGAATCCAGAAAGACCCATCAGGTTTTATACCCGATAGGATAATTATGGATATTCCCGAAGCCTTGCAAAGCATTGTTGGCGTTGAAGATACACTGTCTGAGTCCTACATCACAATGAAAAGAAACCCTTGGCTGTGGAAGGATAAGGGATTTGATAATGCAGCAGATGCCTTTAATGCTTACATAACAGGAGGCTTAAGCCTAGACCCAGAGAAGTTTGATGCTCTTCCAGAAGGTGAAGGAACAGCTGTTAAAACTGCTAAACCTTCAGGTGCTAAGACTACTGAGCCTCTATCTGTGCAGAACAACAACCCAGCAAACCTAAGAAGCTTTGGTAAGGTGTCAACTGTTGATACCCCTAGCGGTAAGTTTGTTAAGTTTCCAAGCATAGAAGAGGGTGTAAGAGCAGCTGCTAGAAACTTCACTACTAAGCTCTCTAGAGGCGATAACTCTATAGAGGAGATTATCAATCAGCAATCTCCTGACAGCGACCCTGAGAATGTAAAGCGTGGCTTCACTAACGAACCATTTAAAGAGTTTGTAAGCAAAGAGATGGGTAAGGGTAGAGATGTAGTCCTTACAGAGGCAGACCTTCCTAAGCTCCTCAAAGCCATATTCGCTTTCGAGTCTGGAAGTAAGAGCGGTGTAAGTGAAGAACAAATATTACAGGGGATAGAAGATGCAAAAATTGATCGTTAGTATATTTCTAGCCAGTCTTTTAACAGGGTGCTCTTGGTTGGACGTCCTAGATGTTGTAATGCCTTCTAAGAAGGGAGGTATAGACACAGAGATAGTTATTGGTGATAAAAAGCAAGAGGTGGTTACAGTGCTGGGAAACCAAAAGGCGAAAACTATCACGAATAATAATTCTGTACCCTTCTGGATAATCGGGCTTGGTATGTTAGGGTGGTTTCTACCAACCCCTCAGGGTATGTTCCGAATGTGGAGGTCTAAGGATGCACAATAATACACCAGACTGGATACAGGCCGGAGGGGTTGTATTAGCTGTATTAGTAGCTGCTATCTCTGTAAGTGCTGTAACCTTATACCGCCTAGACAGCTTAGAAGGTAAAGTGGACAGTCTTATTGATCACATATCTAATATCAAAGTCTTACAGCAGGAAGTGAAGGATATTAAGTTGAGAAACACCGAGATTGGTCATATTTTTATTAAGTTTGCTAGCAGCGTAGACAGGCTTTCTATAACTGTTGCTAAGCTGGAAACAAAGTTAGATCTTATGGAGGATTGATATGCCAAAGAAGAACGAGATGAAGGCTACAGCCTCTAAGAGGTCTAAGCAGCAAAGGAAGTTTAACAGTAAGCCTGAGCAAAAGAAACGTAGAGCACAAAGGAACGCAGCTAGGAGTAAGATGGAGAAAAAGGGAAAGGTTTCTAAAGGAGATGGGAAGGATGTCGATCATAAAAACAAAGGGAGTAAGAAAGGGCGTTTAAGTAATAAGGATTCTAATCTCAGAGTGAAGTCTATTAAATCAAATAGAGCTGATAACCGAGGCACTGGTGGCCGTAAAAAGAAAACTAAGGGTACGAAGTAATGGCTAGACATATTAAGACGAAGAAGGGCGGTATGCTCTCTAGAGCTATTGATGCTAAGGCTAAGCGTAAGGAGAAGATTGAGAGTGCGGCTGGAACGCCTAAGCCGAAACCTAAAGCGAAAGCTAAGAAGGAAAGTGGTATTAAGCAGGGAGATAAGACGGGTAAAAACCCTAAGAGTATTAAGAAGAAGAAGCCAGCAGTTGGTAAACGTGAGCTTGTAGCCTTGAGAGAGAAGCAGAGGGAACGTGCTAAGAAGCTTAAGATGAAGAAGAGGAAAGGGTAATGGCTAAGCATAATCCAATGAAGGATTTTAACGAAAGCCTTAAGAAACTTATCAGTGACATGCCTTCTGTTAAAACAAGAGGTGAAGTGAAGATGGGGAAGGTTAAGAAGGTTAAGAAAGATAAAAAATAAGGAGGTGATCAGTAAAGATCGGAGGAACACCTATCGACTGTTAGGCATTCCTCCTTTTACTATCTAAACTCTAGACAGATTTTAACGGTGTAGGTGAAACAGCCTCCGGTGGATGCTCCTCCGTGGTAGGTCTCATAGACTCCTCGTAATGTGATAAGTTACGTACCTTTTCATCCTCTGTAGGCTGAATATCCAGCTCCATAAACCCGGTAAGAACCTTGCTAGATCCATCCGGAAAAACCATTTGCAGCATATTAGTTCCCACCTGAAAATTCACTACGTCTTCGAAGACACGTGCTACATACGCCTCAGCGTCGTCTGACTCGGGATCGTAATCTTGATACTCTTGAACTGTAATTGTACTCATAAAACTTTCTCTCTTTTTAATTGTTGTGGTTTTCTTTCCATTACTAGGTAAGAAGCCGGTTTGTCTGTCTGATTGTCGAACATCAACACATCGCAGTCGCTTTCAACAGTTGCCATCTCAAACTTAGAAGTGGGTATTACACCGTTCAGGTCACTGACAAACACATCTCCACCTTCTGATAGAAGAGCTATGTCAAACACCAACCCCTTCGCTGCTATCTCCCAAGTGCTACTAGCTTTGACAAGAACTATGTATATGTTTTCATATTTCATATTTCACATCCTCCAGCCGTACAGGCTAGTTCCTTTGTGTTAACTAAGGCATCATCATTTTGTTCCCATTCCCCTAGTCTACTCCAATCTACATCTTTAGGTAGGAGAGCTAGAGCCTCTAAGTATTCCTCCTCAGAACATTCCTGATAAGGAGCTTGTTGATACGAATGGTCGCTATACGGTAGAAAGCTAACCCCTGAGCATATGTCGAAGTTCTCATACACCCAAGCCCCAGCTGTCATCCACTCACTCTCCTTAACATATATTGTAACACTGGGCTTATGTTCTGTCCAATGCATCTGATACGTCTTCCATAGTTCAAGCTGAGCCTCTACACCCATGTCGTCCCTAAAGATACTCTTCTTAGGCGACTTAATCGGAAAGGAGAATACCCATCCTGACCCCGGCTTCATTACATCCTCCTCTACAGTAAACCCTAAATCTTTCATCATAATAGCTAGAGGGTCTCTCTTATCAGCCCTAACAGTTCTGATATAGTAAGGTGAATATCTTGTATGGATACCGGAAGCACTGTTAACCAGTTGGGAAACGGTCCCCGAGGGTTTAACACATGTGATTGCCGTAGAGGGATTAACTCCTATCTCCTTGGACCACCTAATGTTTTCTTCGATGGCTACAAGCTTTAGACTCTCTAACACCTCACCCAAATCTCCTGACCCAAACCTCTTAGCTATAGGAGAAGCTATTATTTCGGCTTGCTTCTCCATCCATCCTGACATAACAGGATTGTCCATTATACCTGTGAGACTAACACCTAACAGAGCCTCCTCTTCAGTGTTAGTCCTCCAAGCCTTACTGAGGTATCGGAAATCTGTTAAGGAAGCCTGTAGAGTTCCTATGAATGTAGCTATGCGTACCTTATTGCTTAAGGTGGCGTAGGTGTCATCTTCTCTAACAACAACCTCAGTCAGGTTACAGAACTGATTAGATCGGAGGTTTATCTCAGAGCAGGGGTTACAACCAAAGTCTTGGTGTCCAAGCTCTTTCCGCCGTTCAGGACTATTCTTGAATGCAGCCTCCCTGTTGAATATACCCCTCTCACCACTCTTACTTGCGTATAAAGCTTGCCACTCTTTCATGAAGATGCCTATGTCCGGCTTCTCTGTATAACATACCGAGTTGTTAGCTAAAGCTCTTTGAGGGTTTTCAGTCCACCATTGGCCAGACTTAGCATTCCTCATTCTCTCGTCTGTAAGGTTTGATAGGCTGATTAAGGCCGATCTTCTCACACCGCCAACTATTACCACTTCAGCAATCTTACAAACAAGGTCGTGACATTCGATAGAAGAGAGCTTTCTCCCTCTTGCTTTTCTAAATACATCGATTGTGAATTTGAAGAGAAGGACAAGCGGTTCGGGACCTGAAGCCCTACCTCCAAAAGTCTTAAGTCTATCTCCAGCTGGCCGTACTTTCGACACATCCCATTTGGGTATTTGACCTTGGTAAAGCAGGCTAATGAGTTCCCTATACGATTTAGACCAACCAATCTTCGAGTCGGCAACAACAAGCGTTGTATCTGTCTCATAAAAATCCTCCGATATCTCCGGTAGCTTATTTATGAACTGTCTTTCAACGGAGAAACCCACCCCTGTACCGCACATAAGGATGTACAGGATTTCATCAAACCTTCTCGGGTTGTCTATAGCTGTATACGCACAATTGAAGCCAGCTACATTATCACGGTCTAGGGGTCTACCTGCACTCATCATCGTTCGCATAGAGGGCATAACATCTAGGTATAATACATATTGAAAAGCCTCCTCTATTGTCGTTTCTAAAGCGGGAAAGCGTGTCTTCCAGAAAGAGCTAACCCGGTCTACTGTCTCTTCCCATGTCTCTCTGCGGCCCTCTCCATCCATCCATCTAGAATATCTAGACAGGTGTATAAAGGTTTGGTAGTCGGTAGGAAGTTTTATTTTGTTCTCTATAATATTTCTCCTATACAGGGACTCTGCCCCAAGATAGTGTTGTTATTCCCCCTTCAGCGCCGCTACATTCATTCCAGTATTGCGACCAAGGTCCTCTAAAAGTAAGCACATAAGACTTACCTTCTGAAAACACCCTATGGAATGTAGATCTGTAGGTCATAAAAGGGAAAATAGAAGGACTATGCCAGATAGTGTCTCCATCTATTATCTCCTCTAGAAGCTTCCCTTTTAGTAGCCAAGAGATGCAGTTGAATGCATGGCCGTGGAATACCTCTCTACCCCCATCCTCGAAAACAAGAATAGCAACAGAGAATAGCATCTTCCACTCTAGCAAGAAATAGGCTGTAACTTTAGAATCTTTACCTCCATCTTTAACTTTCTTGAATATCATATTTAAGAAGCCTCTTCTTTTCTTCCTGCGCATAAAAGATTATTTTATTAATATCTCGAAGCTTGGGGCTATGGCTGCACTTTCCGTACCTCATCCACGCTCTACCTATCTCTCCCATCTGGGCATTGCAGTCTAGATAGGAGATGATATCCTGAAACTCCTTAGACCCCTCGGGGAGTTCGTAATAAGAGGCTGTTGAACCCTCTTCCTTTGAGGGGCATCTCTCTTCATCCAGCTCCTTATATAAGCAACCAATATGACGTATGACGCCTACAGCTGTTAGGCATTTGAGGCATCTCCCATCTTCAACAGGGCCACATACTGGTAGTGCCATCTCCACTTCCGGCTCGATGTCGCTAAGTGTTTTTTTACGCTTTTCAGACTCTTTCATTATACCCTCTATAGTTGATATGGCTTCTGTAACAGCTACCGCTATTACCAGATTAAGCATCCTCTTCACCCTTTGGTTTGAAAAAGGTCATAATCACTTCCTGTAATTCGGCATCCATCCAAACATAGTTATCGGGTATATCCATATTGTGTATAAGAGGTGGCGAGAAATCCTGCCTCTCACACATCAACTCTAAATTCATCTTCTGATCAGCATCCATGCATACTATTTCATCAGCCCATTTGATATGGACTATATCTATTGGAATCAAAGCATAACCTACATCCAATCCTACAGCCCTTGTGTTCCAACCAAACTCCCTGTTAAGCACTATAGCAGCCGTAGGGCTTCGTAGTAGGCCAGCGGAACAGACACAGAGTACCCTTTTAGCCGCACCTTGCCAAAGGTTGTTACAGTTGTGGAGACGATTGTTCATGCTACATTCCTCCCTAGAGTTTTTCGTTTGAGTTTACTGAGGACGTTAACAGCAAGTCTACCCCATCCTCCACAGTCTTGACATTGGAAGCGTCTAAACTTACTGGTTCCTGTGTAAGCATACCCTCTAAAATGGATATGCTTTCCTCCACACTTCGGACATACAGTGTCAGCTTCATCATCATATAAAGCAACATTAGGATGAGTGGAAATCCAAGGTAGTATTTCAAGATAAACCCTTTCTAGTTCTAATACGTCCTTGATGTTGTAGTCAACCATCTTCACCCACGCCTTATGTACGCCAGCCATACAGTCAACCCACAGTTGCATACCACCTGTTTGCATTTTACCATCAGAGCCTAAATACCGGCTAACATAATCAAGCTTATTACTTGTAAGTTTGAAGTTTTTACGGACAACCTTTAAAGTGTCTACTGTTTTGTAGGGTGATGGAGGTGATAAGCCATATTCTAAAAACTTACCATTCACTTTAGGTATGTCAAACCTATCTCCATTATGGGCGATAACAATATCTGCCTCATCCAGAAGCTCCCATAAGGTTTCTAGTAAACCTAACTCACTCTTAGATTTCTCTGTACTGTCCCAATAAGAAGTAGTGTCTCCTACCCATTTAGCAGCATACGTTAAGATTCTCCAATCCTTAACTATCTGGTTCAACCCTATGTTTTGCTTAAACATCCCCCAACATAACACCGTTAGAGGTGCTGTCTCGATATCTAGTAGAAGTTTTTTAACTTTAGTTCCCAAAATAAAACCCTCTTGATTCTAAATGTACCTTCATCTCAGCAACAGCAGCTTTAGTCTCTAACACGCCACACCCCTCTAAGTAGCTTTTTGTATTAAAAACTACAGAAGTTTCATCGCTGCCACTCTCAAATAGGTTTGCTAAAATTGCACCTCTGTTCCTAGCCTGCAAACCCTTATCTTCTAACTCTTCAAACCTAGGAAGGTTTTCCATACACTTAAACCTCTCCAACTTGATTATGAAAGCCGATCTCTAGACGAGGCATCAACTCGTCTCTCCGCAACCTTGAACCTAAAAATATCTTCTTCATTTTATATACTCTAAGGCTAATTTAATAATGTGCGCTTTAAAAAGATCGGTGTCTAAGTTCAGTTCCGCTATGTCAGAGTTTGTGCTTGCATAGTATGCCTTTCCATTTTTCTCGACACCCAGCACTATTACCCGGTCTAAGGAGTCGGCTACTTCAAGCGCACCGCCTAACACTTTTTTAGGTTCAAGGTTGACAACCGTAAGACCCTTGAACTCTAAAATTGACATAGACTGCACCTGTGCTTATTCTTTTCCATACAATTTCCTTTCTAGTTTCTCAACCTCTGTCTTAGCCTTATGGCAAGAAGGGCAAAGAACTTGTAGCCCATCCACTTCGCAAAATAGGCGTGAAATAACGCTATCCCAACTAACGAAGCCTGATAAAGGAACCACACTGCTAATATGATCCACTGAGCAAACAGTTTCAGGGTACACACCAAAGCACCCAGCACACTTTGAGTGAAACACCATACGTCCTTTAGGATTGAGTAGTTTCTCATGATGTCTGGCCTGTTTTTTACATAGAGATATAGGAAGCCATCGCATGCTCCCCCGTCTTAACATGGACTTAATGAAGCTATTGAACCTAGCATCTGTCCAAGTGTTATTACATCGAGTTTTCTCAGCTCTCATTGAAAATCCTCTAATTCTAACATAATAGGTTTTCCTTCGTCATCTACTTGTCTTACCATCCAAACAAGACGCGCCTGTTCGAGGAGCATTGAATCCCCGTCCTCCATATAAACCCTTTGGAAGGCACTCTTGACAGCCTTGATACAGCCCCTCGCATCCTCACAGTTTTGCAATATTTCATAAGCCTTACCAGAACCTATGCCCTTGCACCCCGGTATATCATCCGTTGTGTCTCCTGTAAGGATCTGCGCACAAAACCACATGTATCCCGTCCCTGAAAGCTTACCAAATGATCTAAGCTGTTTACCCGTCTTACTGGATATACTTTCTTCATAGGTAGCATTCAGCTCTCCTAAAGGTTGTACAAAATGCAAACGCTGTTCAGCTTGCTTCCCTACTTCCCAGCCGTAATGCCATCCGGGAACCTGCAACAAGTCTTTATCCCTAGTCAAGATGACTGTCTGCGCGTTCTCTTCTAGGAGATAAGGAGGTGTTAAACTCCAGCACCTATTCGCCTCTAAAGCCTGTGTCTGAGCTATAGCCATAGCATCGTCAGCTTCCATGCCATCTACCACCTCGGCCTTATACCTACTAATCAAATACCATTTTAGATTCTCATAGTGGAAAGGTTTAGCTCCCCTCTTAGCTTTGTATGGCTTAACAGCAGCTATGTCATAGCGGAAATTCCCTTTTCCTGTTAGAAACCACCTAGCAGATTCACAATTAGCTGCTGCCAATATCTGTTCTATACGGTTATCGAGTATATCTGACAAGTAGGAGAATGGAAGAATCTGTTTCACCTCTTTGTCATCTACATACTCACCTAAGACAGCTATTTCGTGTACTAGCAGATCTCCATCACCCAACCCTAACATCACTCAGGCGCACTAGGCAGAGATGGATCGTAAGTAGGTTCAGAGGCTGTTGGTGTTTCCTTTGGAGCAGCTGTACCACCTAAGAGAACATCTAAAGGACTCCCAGTAAACTCTAAGTTGGCCTTTACTCTCTTTTGGACCCAATCAGGGAGCTTGTTAAACACCTCTAAGTTAGGAGAGTCTAGGTTAAAAACCTTAGTTGGGTTTACTAAAGCCGGTTGAGTGAAACCGGGAACCTCTAAGGCTGCCGATACATCCCCAACATAGTTCTTGAAATAACCTTCATTCTTCTTATCGGGAATCTTTGTCACCATCACTTGACAAGGCGCACCTATAAGCTGTTCAAAATCCCCATTGAAAGTACCAGCGGGGTCTAAAGCATTGTAACGTCGAGTTGAGTTGGCCTTATCAACCTCTAGGTTGTGTAGAGGCATATCTTCCCCTAACCACTTAGGTTTGTCTTTTATATCCTCACCGGCTTCAGTCTTCATGAACTCAAATGACAGTTCATATGTGAACCTGACACTGTGTGCAGGAGGTTTATCCTTACCTTGATAGGGCCGTTGAGGTTGTAGCCCTAGGTCGATCACCTCTACCAAACGAGCGGGATAGAGCTTAGCCTCTAACGGGTTTTCTTCTTTAAAATTTCCACCAGTTGAAGGTGCTGTACTTGCATTTAATGCCATGTGTTTTTCCTCAATTCAAATTTAATTTGTTGACCAGTACCTACTTAACGTGGTGCTATGTTCACAAGCCGCAAACTGGGCAATCACCCCCGGTTTGGGTACAGCCCGTGTATTCTCCATCTCCTAGTTCTATACCTCTACAGCCGATCCTGCTTTGTTTTAACCACCCATTATTCCAATGTTCTGCCCCGTTCGCATCTGTCCGTCTGCTTATAGGGTTCCCGCTTTGCTCGATACCTCGGAGATAAGCGCATTGTCCTGATTTCTCTATAGCGTGAGGGCTACGATAATCTATATAGGGCATAATCTAGTCCTCTTGGGCAACTTTAGTTGTCTAAAACCTACGCCATTAACCTTCTAACCTTCTCTTCGAATAACCTAACATCGAAGACTTCTGTTGTAGAAGCCCTGTCATGTGCCTGTTGCAGCACAGAGGCAAGTTCGTCGGTAATACCAGCAGCATCTAAGTCCTCCTTCACCTCTGGAATTAACCCTTTGGGAACTAATAGCCCTGAAACACCTGTGTCTTCGTTAAGACCCTCAGCCACTATCAATCCTATTGTCGCAGGTCTCAATAGAAAACCGATCGCGCAGTTTCGACCCTGTCCATCTTTATAGACGCAGCCAGTTCCATTCTGAGCACCTAGCTTTCCTTGCCTAGCAGCTATAACCAAACCTTCAAGTGTCTCTTTTGTAATCTTTTTCATAATCTCTCCTGATGGCACTTAGACTAAGGGCTTCCCTGTTTTATCATGCTCGAATGTAACCTTAAACATCTGGTTGATTTGTGAATGGTAAACAACTATACCCTCAGGGCTGTCAAAACCCGGCGAGGCTACACTGCAACCCTCTAAATGCTCCATAGTCTCATCTACTACTTCAGAGGAGAAATCTCCAGCATATAAGATAGGGACTACACCCAATCTAGCTACAGCTCCTAGGTCTTTATCCCCCCAACGCCCGGTATTAAAGAGGCTAAATCGCTTTCCATCTAAGCCGTAGTTGCGCTGTATACCAGATCCCCACCATTCTCCATAATGTCGGCCAACACCTAATACATCGAACAGCTCTTCCTTATACGCATATGCCCATGTAGCAAAGCCGTAGTTGTCCTGTCCGGGAATAACCCACCTATTACGGGAGCCACAATACATGTTTCCATCTCCTTCAAAAAGTATTTGGGCGTTTGTTCCGTCTAGTTTCTCTGTTATAACGCAAGACCTTTTCAGTCTTTTTATCTTAGGGAACTTCAGAAACTCTGTATCGTCAAGTAAAATCAAAATATCCTCCTAGAAATATCCATAGCTAGCATTGTGTTTAAACGGCATAAATGGGTATTCTTTATCTTCCTTAATATACCTACCCAATATTGCCTTATTTTTAGTCCTAAACGTCTTGTTAAGTCCTCTCCTAAAATCCGAAGGTGCTTTCCACCCCCACCTAAAATCTCCTAAATACCTAGCGATTCTCTTAGACTCCGGGTGGTATGTTTCATTAACACTTGTATGTTCATGCTCATAAAAATTATACCAAGCTTCTACATAACCATACCTATGCCAACTGTCTCTAGACCTTCTGTAGGTTCTAGACATATTGTCTCCTAGCCCACATCTTCCCAGTCATTGGCTAACATATCGGTTTGTGACGCAAGCCAAGGAACTAAGCTTTTCGGCGCGTCTTCGTTTTCAGTTTGAAGCCCAGTCGTATTTATATAGATATATGGGCTTGTCATTTTACTGTTTTCGTCAGGCATCTGGAGTTCAATAAAAATACCCTTTCCATTCCATCCAGAACGTGCCACTTTACGGCCAGCTTTTAACTCATGTAACGCTTTACCAAAATTCATAATTCACCTCATTAGTGTATATCATACCAGTTAAGACCCACAGCAGATTCGCCTTCGTGAGGGCACGCTATGTTGTAGTACTTACCGGCTTCAGTTATAGCCTTCTCGGATAAAAATCTAACCCTCTCCTCCATTTCAGGTTTACATTCAATCGTGTATTCGTCATGGTTCCAATTCACATAGGCCCAATCTTCTCCCCATACATACCCCTCTCCTATTAACCAGCCATGAAGCATGACATAGGCTAAAGACATCATAATAGCCTCATCAGACTGAAGGATATAAACCAGTATTTTATGCTCGCTATCTATGAATATGGGCCTTCCATCTAAACCTTCTAAATATCCATTGTAGAATTCCACTCCTCCCCACTTATTAGGACGTGTCTTAGCTGTTCGCCTCCATTCTTTAGTCAGACGTTCGACTAAATCTCCGAAGGCTGTAGATACACCTAGCATTGCTTTCCGTATCTTACCTCCAAGATCTTTAGAACCCCCTAATGTGCTTCCAAGTTTATTGTCAGATGCACCGAACATGAAGGCATAGTTGAGTGTCTTACATGTTCCATATTTAACATGTATCCCTGTCTCTTCGAATATAGCCCTCTGGTTAACAAAGTGGATAGACGTCTTATCGGACTTCTTTCCCTCTATTAACGTCTTAGTAAAGGCATCATCTCCCACCCTAGCAGCTAACATTCTGTTTTGACAACCTGCGGAGTCTGTCCCTATTAATATCCTTCCTCCCTTAGCTATGAAAATCTTTCTCATCCATTTACCAAAAAATGTCTCAGCATTAGGTATGTTAACAATTATGCTATGCTTAGCTCTACCTGTCTCGGCCAAACCTGAAACAATAGAAGGTATTCTTCCATCGGATCTAATGTGTTTAATCAATCCTTCAATATTAGATCTTCTATGCTTTATTTGCACTCTCTTAGCAAATAGTTGACCTTCTTTTCCGTTTACACCTTCGAAAGGGTCGTCTTTAGAGAGCTTAGGTGATGTTTTTTCATTCGTTTCTTTATTATAATTCCAATCTTTAGGCTTCCAGCCCGAGTCTAAAAGGAACCGAATAGCTTCAACACGACTATTGGGATCGAGAGGACGAAAATCGATACGGCTAAAAGGCCCAGAAATACTAGGAGTATCATGCCCATAGTGTGTACAGACAGAAGCAGAACGTGCCCCACTCTTAAGGAAAGGTTTCTTAACATAGTTATATACTCCTTTAATTTTATTTTCCTTAATATCTAATACAATAGGCAACCTTTCCTTTAACGCCCTATCAATTTTATCTATCCATTTACTACACATACGAATAGAGAAATCCATATGATTCCTATCTACTAGCCACCCATACTGGGCTTGCTTACTTACAATCTCGAATAGCCGACCTGTCAGCCAAATAGCTCCACCCCAATTGTGGTTTTGAGCCTCTTTTACTAATTCGTGGTATATTAAACGCTGTATCTCGCAGTCTTCTGAACACCTATAAAGCATTTCATCTGAATATTTATCCCATTCGTTATGCTCAGGCTTACCTCTTCCTACACGCCACCCCCAAACCTCTACAGAGTGAGGTTTGTTCTTAACTGGGCAGCTCCAAGGTGTAGGCCTGTTTGGGTTAAGAAGTCTACTAATAACTACTGTGTCTACTTTCTCACCTTTATATACATAACCTAACACCTTCTCTAGAAGAGGGAAGTCGTAGCCGTGTACAAAATGGCCTATTAACTTATCAGTCTTATCCATGAAAGCTATCATGGCAGGCATCTGGTCAGGTGTGAACTTATGGACATCCTCTCCATCTAGGGATGAGAAAACGCCACACCAAATAGTGTCAGCTTCTTCTAGTAAACCATTAGCCTCTAAGTCGAATATGTATGCCTTATTGGACGAGGGTTTCATGACAACCACTCGCCTTTAACTTCTTCCTGAAGTAGTTAAGAGTGTTCTCTACAGTTTTCACTGTTGTCCTCTCAATCTCTTTGATTTCAGCATATGAATAACCGAAAATCATATGAAGCCTTACTATCCTTTTAGCCTTAGGCTTTAATACCTCAGACTGCTTCATGACAACACCGATGAAGTCTGCCATATCTGAATTCAAATCAGGCTCTATCTCAACAGAGGGGGCTTTGACAACCTCATCATCACCTTCTTCGTCGTCTAGCACTAAACCTGTGACAGGTGTTGTTACACGTTTAGCATCCTTAGATCTTATCTCTTCTATCTTTCGATCGAGTGTAAGCTTAAACAAACCACCGAAATTATGGCCTTCTCCTTTCGGAGGGTAGGTTAAGATATGGAAATAAGCGTCTTGGACAGCATCTTCTGCGTCCATCCAGTTCCTTAATGCTCCATAGGCATACTTAGTTAGGTCTCCTCTTATCATGTCATAGGAAGCACCTAGCTTCTTTTTAAACATAATAATGTCACCGTTCTTACGCCAGTGTTGTTCTACTTCTGAATGCACATCCATTATTCCCCCTTCAAGCAAGGCAGATCGTTCCACCCAGCTTCTCTACAGATGCTCTTAAACTCCTGAGGAAAGAAGCCATTTCTACTAACATCTACATTTACATTAAAATACCGGCTATCGTCGCTGACAGCTGGGTTATTGTTACTATCGTGTATGTGGCCATGCAGGTTGTATTTCCAACTCCGATAGATAAGCTCTCCCGGATGTACAGGTACATGGGATATGACAACACCTTTATGAGCAGTTGTCCCAGCAACCCAGCCGATATTTGGATGTGCTTGAAGGACTTCCTCTCTGATTCTTACGTCATGATCACCTAACACCTTAACAACATCGTTCTTACGAACAACACTATTCCAACACCTAATAGCGTACTCCGCATGGTCTAGCTCGCTAACAAACTCCTTTCTAAACTTAAGATGTATATCATTATGCCCTAAATGAAGGTCAGAGATGAAGAATACATTACTCATCGATGCCATCCTCTAAGAATATCCTATGCTCTACACGATATCTTAGTTCTTGCTCAAACATCTCTCGATAATCAGGAGATATTTGGGGCTGGGTTGCTAAGATTGCACCGATATGGCTGTTACTCATATATGCCAATATTACACGCCGATAGTGCTTATTCTTTCCCTCTTTTCCAAATGTACCCCAAACCATCTCCTGACGGGCCAGTTTAAAAGCTACTAAGTTTATCATTCAAACACCTCAAACTGCTCCAGTTTACCGGAGCTACTGTTATAATAAAGTTTGACACCTCCGGTCACGCCTAAGTTTCTATCTGCTAACACCCTAAGTATTCGAACATTAGCTTCTTCTTTAGTGGAGACATCTGGGAGCTTCTCTAGGGCCACAATAAGGTGAGCACTGCGTATCATCGCACGGCTACCTACTATCTCTTTTAGGAGTATTTTAGCACCTTCCTCATGTCCTATCTTGGAGTCAGAAGCTTTTAAATGGACCGGTATAACAAAAGCTACATCATAGTCGATAGCCATCTTTGCTACCTCTGGACAAAATCGGCCTAAGAATTCATTAGCTTCGGCTGAAGACATAGAACTAGTTAGTGCCGTTAAAGGGTCTATGAACACCGCCTTGACGTTATTGTTCACAATAGCATATACTATATCATTCTTGATTTTATCCCAGTCTAAGAGCTGGTAGCTGTCTAGAACGGTCAATTTCCCTTTCAACTGTAAGGCGGCTTTCTCAAAAACATCTATACCGAATTTGATAGCTGGGTCGTGGAATATCTTATCCGCTACAACACCGGCTAACATTTGTAAGGTTTTGTGACTAGCCTCTTCAGGCTTAACACAGAGAATATTTATACCCTCCTCCACCATTAAGTGTACAGCCACCTGAT
>VAOX01006461.1_pt1 | contig 44819 bp, 32 predicted proteins | sample 3393891 | NCBI WGS metagenome assembly VAOX01 (sample SAMN08290429, study PRJNA428436) | hydrothermal vent metagenome | isolation source: Deep-sea hydrothermal vent chimney | place: Indian Ocean: Southwest Indian Ridge | depth 2822 m m
AACTCAGAGCATGGCGTGTACGTGTAGCGCTGGCGCACAAAAAGTGGCCTGAAGTTTTATATTGGATAAAAAAGCTAAGAACAAAAGATTACACCAGCATTCGCTGGACTTACTGGCGAGCCCGCGCGCTTGAAGCCACTGGCAAAAAATCACTGGCGCGAACACTTTATAAACGTGTAGCCAAAGACAGAAGCTTTGAAGGATTTTTAGCAGCAGATAGACTGCATGTTCCTTATTCCTTTCAAAGCCGACGCTTACATTATCCCAAATCACAACTGTTGATTACTGAAAGTCACCCAGGAATATTGCGTGCGCGCGAATTTTTCTTTCTAGGAAATATCCGTGCGGCTCGACGGGAATGGTATTACACCATTCGTAAATTTAAAGAACTTGATTTACGTAGAGCAGCACTTATTGCACACCGCTGGCATTGGCATGACCGTGCAATATTGACACTGGGTAAAAGCACATATCGTGATGACTTACGTGTCCGATTCCCACTCAAACACAAAACTATGGTCATCAAAAGAGCCAATGACTTAAAGATTGAACCCGCTTGGGCTATGGCTGTTATTAGACGTGAGAGCGCTTTTCAAGTGAGCGCGCGATCTGGGGTAGGCGCACGAGGCTTAATGCAATTAATGCCTCGAACAGCACGCTATGTTGCACGTAAGCTCAAAATCAAGATGCGTACTGCACATCTCAAACGGCCTGCGCTTAATATCAGGCTCGGTGTCTCTTATTTAAAATATCAACTTGATAAATTTAGCGGACATCCTGTTCTGGCAACGGCTGCTTATAATGCTGGACCTCATCGTGTCACTAAATGGCTCAAACAAAGAGGACCTCGTTCAGCCGATATTTGGGTAGAAACAATCCCCTACCATGAAACACGTGAATATACGCGTAATATAATGGCCTATATCGCAATATACGAACGGCGCTTGGGGTTCAAACAAAACAGACTTAAACTTCGCTTAAAGCCTATTTCAGTAAACGCTATTGCAAAAACTGGCGTAAACTTTTAAACGAAATCACCAGTTCATTCCCGTAGTACTCTGTATTGCTGTCTTTCGGTATCGAATGTCTATTTCATTTGATACTGAAACAGCTTTTTCAAAAAATATTTTATTACTTTCCATCATCAAAACCTACAAGTGATACTTATATAAGCACTGTAATATATACCCGATTTCAGGTAGAATATGCGCCTCACTAATCGCTAAGCAGTTGTTCTTGTTTGAAAAAACTTATAGGGCAATAACTAATGGCAGAAACATCAATGAATCTAAAAAATGTAAAAAACGCTATTATAGGACGTTTTATACCCTTTATGGCATGGCTGCCTGAACTTAAAGATAAAAATATTTTACGGGCCGATATTATTGCCGGTATCACCGTCGCAATGGTCTTGATTCCACAATCAATGGCCTATGCAAACCTGGCTAATTTGCCTCCTGAATACGGATTGTTTGCAGCTTTTTTACCCCCCATGATAGCCGCTTTGCTCGGTTCATCACGTCAGCTCGCCACTGGCCCGGTTGCTGTAGTGTCATTAATGACTGCTCTAGCAATTGCCCCTCTCACCAATGACCCCACCGAATTCATCTTGTACGCTATTTTATTAGCCTTTATGGTCGGTGTAGTACAAGTCACTCTCGGCATGCTACGCCTTGGTGTGCTGGTTAACTTCTTGTCTCACCCTGTAGTGCTTGGGTTCACCAATGCTGCCGCGATTATCATAGCCACATCTCAGCTTGGAAAGCTATTTGGTGTGACGGTTAAAAAAGATCCCCATGATATGCATTTCACCGGCGTGTGGAACACCATTGTTGCTGCCATACAATACATACACTGGCCCACTTTTCTGATGGCAGCATTAGCATTTGGCATCATGATTTACACCAAGCGAAAAAACAAACGCTTGCCTTATGTATTACTGGCCGTTGTTATTACTACGCTATTATCCTGGGCGACAGGCTTTCATAACGAGCGCACCATCAAAGTGTCGCAACTTCATAACCCCGTGATGCGCACTCATATAGCGAATTATTTTGCGAATAATGAAGCGGTTAGCAAGTTAGACGAAAAGCTCAAAGAAAATCGCAAACAAATTAAATTTATGAAAGAAGCCAACTCTCACAGCGAAACCAGCAGAATTAATCTACGTAACTTACAGAACAATCGAGATGACTGGAATATTGAGCGAGAAAAACGTCTCAAGGTTAACCACGCACTGTTTAGCAACCAAATAAAACATATATATCTTGGCGAAATCGAAGGCAAAACAAAGGACCCATCTACCGCTTCTTATGCCGAAGACAGTGACTCTCTGCGTACCAGCTTTAAGAGCCATAGCTGGCGAATTACCAAAATAAACATTAACAAAAAAGGCGAGAAAGAACTCCGCCTTATATCCGGAGGTGATGTCGTCGGCACTATTAATGCTGGCCTGCCTTCATTCGCACTCCCCACTTTTAATCTCGGTATCATGGGCACCTTATTTACCATGGCAATCATGATTTCACTAATTGGGTTTATGGAAGCTATTTCAATCGCGAAAGCAATGGCTTCACGCACCAGACAACGCCTGGACCCTAATCAGGAATTGATTGGTCAAGGGGTAGCGAATATTACGGGTAGCATGTTCTCTAGCTACCCGGTCTCAGGGTCATTCTCTCGGTCAGCGGTTAATATCGATTCAGGGGCAGTCACTGGATTTTCGTCAGTAGTGACCACCATTGTCGTCACTATCACGCTCTTATTCTTGACACCATTACTCTATCATCTACCTACCGCCACACTGGCAGCAGTCATTATGATCGCTGTATTTGGCCTTGTTAACGTCTCATCAATCAAACATGCCTGGCTTGCCAACCGCAATGATGGCATAGTCGCAATAGTGACGTTTTTGCTGACACTTGCATACGCGCCTCACCTTGAAAAAGGAATAGTAATCGGAGTAAGCCTCTCTCTTATTCTATTCTTATTACGCACCATGACACCTCGCGTTGTTTTTCTATCACGCAATTCCGACGGTGAATTACGCGACGCCAAAACTTTTAACCTGGAAACTTGCAACAATATTTCAGTACTTCGCTTCGAGGGTTCTTTATATTTCGCTAATGTCACCTACATGGAAGAGATGATTCAAAAATCTTTATCCAATAAGCCTGACTTAAAATATTTTATTATTGATGGCGTGAGTATTAATAGCATGGATGCAACAGGTGAAGAACTTCTTCGTGAAATTTCTCGTCGCTTAAACAGTATTGGCATAACCCTAATATTTGCTCGATTTAAAAAACCCATATTAGAAATGCTGGAAAACACCGGATTTATCTCATTACATGGCCGCGAGTTATTTTTTAGAAAAATCGACTTAGCTCTAGCATACGCATGGGAAAAACTGGGGGACAAACATGAAGACAACTGCCCTCTTGGTAACAAACATTTCAAATTAAAAGAAAGCAATATTAACGATCAGGAACCTAACCCAGCTAAAACCTAAAGCATTATATTTTAGCCACAAATAAAGCCGGTTATCAAAAAAATGACCGGCTTTTTTATTTAAAATGAAACTTTAAGAAATATTATTACTCAGCCGAATCTTCACTTATCCATTTTTGCAGTGCTTCAACTAACCCTTCGGCCTGAGCTTTGCTGGATATATTGAACTTGGATCTCTGCTTATAATTACCTTCAGTTTTTTGGTAGCGTGTGACTTGATATTTGTCTGGCCCAAATTCTTCTTTCGTCTTATTCCAATCCTGATAACGGTAAATTATAGTAGACCAAGCACCCTTTGATAAAACTTGCTTATCAAGTTCTTTACGTAGCACCATATCATCTTCTTTATACTCGATAGTGAGTTCGTCCACTGTTGCAGCCATATTCTAACCCTTATATTCCGTGTAAAAATTCTAAAAAATACCTGATCAAGCCTCGTCAGGTTATTAAAACTACCTGTAAAAAAATACGAATTTATCGACTAATAAGATTTTGAATTGTATTGCTAACCTGTAAAAACCTTAAAATTACCATCAAAACTTAACCGGCATCACCTAGTGTGCTGACCTCTGATTAATCAAAGCTGACAAAATATTACCTTGCTCAATCTCAATCACTATGGTTTCTTCCAATGGGATTTCTCCAGCAACAATATGAGGATAGATACTTTCAGCAAACTTAACTATAGTCGTCATTCCCTGGTATTCTTGGCTATCCTGCTCTAAACCTAACAAATTAGCCTGTAACTCTTTAATATAATCAGATAATACCTGACTTTGCTTATCAATTTCAAATGAACAATATTCCGCCAAAAAATTAATATGGATTTCCCGCCCCAGATCCTCTGTATTCTCCACTAACTTTATCGTAAAAAGCCCTTCTATTAACATATAACATTCCTCAGTAGAAAGCCTGACTATAGGCTTCCCTTACTAATATCAGCGACAATATACACCTATACCTCTATTTTGTACGAAAATTAACTAATCTTTCAACTACTGATCATCCTCTTGTCCAGGAAACTTTTTCGCAAAACGCTCTATCCATTCCAAAGCTGCTTGCTCACCCGTCAATACCCGACCCTGCTTAAGCATTTCATTTTTATACTGCTGAATATGACACACTTGCTCAACCATTCGCGCTCTAAACTGGTCATTGGGGTCCATAAATTTAACACCTATATCAAAACCATCAGACTCCTTATGACACCACTTCACTACTGCCTGCGCCTTAAATGACTGCGTCACACAAGATATGTTGATCTCGACTGTTTGCCCAGGTAAAAATTTCGTTTGGGAATGAAAGGCAACCCCGCCATGACTTAAATTGACCAGTTTATTGGCATGAACATCAGATTTGTCTCCCGGCACAACTTCAATCGGAATATCTACAGGATGTCGGATAAATTCGCGCATAGGCTTAGTGTAGGGTAATTTAACGAAAGGGGTCTGAAATTAAAACATGAATATTACCAATCAAAACCGTCAGAGACAGCGCGAAAATCACCACTAATAGCCTGACTATTAGCACAATTTTCGACGCAATCACCAATACTCGTAAACCGCAAGATTAAGCTTGGTAAAGTTCCTTAAATAGTGCTCACGAAACTACACTTCATATAATGTATAACTTCCATCTTGTAATTTATCGGCACCTGCCTGGTGTGTCACCACCGCAACCGTGGCTTTATCGGGACTAAGCCAAGCTTCAGTGACTCTTTGTAAGTCAGTCAATGAAACATCAAGAATTCTCTGACGAAATTCCTGTCTCGCCTCAGGCGTCCGGCCATGCAACAAATGGAACCAGGCATCTTTTGCTTCTCCTGATGGAGAGCCGGGCTTATCAATAGACCCTACAACGCCTAATATTGCTTCTTCAAGCTGGCGTTCTTCATGTTTATTCTCAAGCAGCCAATGAATTGATTTGTCAAAATCATCCAGAGTTTCTGTCAACCTGGGATCACGATAAGAATAAAATCTAAACACTGCACAACCATTATCATTACTGGCACCACCGCCATAGGCCCCACCCTGTTCTCGGATCGCCCGATGCAAATACCCATTCCGTAAAAAGCCGCCCAACACTGTGAGTGCAGCAGCATCGGCATGCTCTACTGGAACTGTCGCAAATGCCTTGGCGCAAAAGTGAACTTGACTATTGGTAACCCAAATTTGCTTTCGCTCCATTTCTTGAGGTTTAAAAGAAAATACAGATTCGTTTGACGACGCAGACGAGCCCCAATATTGATTCAGATTTTCCAGAGCAGTGTGTTGGTTTTCCTTCTCACCGACAATCAACATTCGAACGGGTTGTGCCAGTAGTTTTTTATGTATATCTTCGTAATGAGCAACTAGCTGCTCCATCGCAGAATCATCAGCAAGCGCATCATCAAGAGTCTTCAGCCTTTGTAAAGCCGCCAAACCACTTTGCCGATGAGACAAATTAGCCATCGGGCTCAATGCGCTAGAAGCCGCAGACATTGCATACCCATGCCCATTACTAGTAATACTCTGTTCACGCCGCGCTCTTTTTTGGCTAATTAATTCACGCATACGCTGCGGTTCATTAAAGCGAACCTGATTAAAAGTCGTGCTCATTAGCTCACACATCTTATCGTGATTGCGTTCGAGTGCTTTTGAACTCAAACCAAACCAGGCTGACAGTCTGTTTATATCTCCACAGTCAGCGCGCACGCTGCTAAACGCACCGATTCCCCCACTGACTCGACTCTGCCATGCCTGCATACTCAAATAATCATTATCGTCACACCCTAACTCAGTAATGGTACTGGCAAAATGAGGCAAGATATCGAGCTGCTCATCAGTTAACGTCGGCAATGGCATCATCCATTGCTGATACACAATCCCATTAGTACCCTGTGAATAGTAATCGACAGGTACGTTTGCCTGTAAGGCACTTCCTTCGGCAATAGGCATAGTAGCAGGGACATCTTCACGTGTTACCTTAGGTAAAACCTCTTCATCATCTTGCATCGTTTGACGTTCGACCAGCTGAACTGCCTGTTTTTTTATAAATTCTTTTTGCTCTTCTGTTAACTTATTTTCGATATTTTTAAGCTTGGAATCTGTCGCCGCGGTTTGCCTGGATGCCAGTTCAAGATCTGGTACCAATGTTAAAGTGACACGATGAGCATTATCCAGAAGACTTTCTTGCACCAGCTTTTGCACAAAGTCACTTTGCTGTATTTCTTTACGTAGCTCTTCAAGTACTGGAGTGAGATTAAGTAAAGCAATCGGGTCGCCACGATGAATCGCAGGCGTTAAGCCTGATAGTATTAATTGCAAACCATAAGGATAGCCGTCCCCGCCGACTTCACGTTGTTCGAGCTCCAACTGATGCAAAGCTGCTTCCACATCCTCTTGCTGGACGCCATTACGTGCTACTTCTTCTAATGTTTTCAATACCAATGCTTCAACCGCATCAGTACTCATTGTTGATGCGCCTTCGATTCCACAGATAAAATTCATCTCTCGATATGAATCATCCATTCCACACAAAGGCGAAGGCGCTGTGCCCAGACCAGTGGTCTCAAGTGCCTTACGGAGTGGAGAAGCACTGTTTTCCAATAAAATACTACTGAGTAACTCAGCGCGAAGACGTTGCTTTAAATCATTGCTCTCACCTAAGAGCCAGGCAATAACAATATGGGTTTTATTTTCAAGTTCATCTTCAGAATCAATGGCATAATGATCTTGTACCCGAATGGGTGAAAAGTATCGCTGTTCTTTAGGAACAGCGATCGTCTCCTGTGAACGCTCAAAACGGCTTAATACATTATCTTCAAACTGTTTCTGAATATCTTCTACTGCAATATTCCCATAGGTCATAAAAACAGCATTGGAAGGATGATAGTGCCTACGGTAAAAGCTGATCAGCGCTTCATAACTCAGATCAGTTATGCGCTCAGGATCTCCACCACTATTAAAATGGTAAGTAGTGGTTGGATATAAATAACGAGTCATCGTTTGCCATAAAGTAGACACGGGTGAACTCATCGCCCCTTTCATTTCGTTATAAACCACCCCTTTATATTCCAGCGCGGTACCTTCTTCATTGTATTCCACACGATGCCCTTCCTGTGCAAAATCCAGCTCGTGCAAACGAGAAAAGAAAACAGCATCCAGATAGACATCAAGCAGATTGAAATAATCTTTTCGGTTCTGGCTGGCGAAAGGGTAAGCGGTCCAGTCACTGCTGGTAAAAGCATTCATGAAAGTATTGAGTGACCGGCGAATCATCATAAAAAATGGATCACGTACCGGATATTTTTCACTCCCACACAAGGCTGTATGCTCAAGCACATGTGCAACACCGCTGGAATCGACAGGCACTGTTCTGAGTGCTACTAAAAACACATTTTCAGGATTATCAGAAGCTAAATGATAATGTGTCGCTCCTGTACCGGTATGCTGATATTCCTGCATCTCGACATTTAAAGACTCAATTTTCTCACTTCGTATATGTGAGAATGCAGGATGAGCTCCCATATTTTTATCTCCTTTGAAAATCAAATTAAACGACAAATCAAACTATAATCATCGCCGTCTTAAATTCTGTACTTCATAAAAACAAGCATCCGCTACTATATATAATTCTCACAGGCCTCACAACCAAGCGAGTGAGCCTCCAATTAAGTAAAATGTGAAAAAGAACCTTAACCCTGCGATTGATAAGCCGATATAGAACTAAACATAACGACTAGAACACAGGAAAGCACCACACTTATGCTTATTACCCTATTTCACGAAAAAACTGGCTGGAAACACCTGCCTTTTGCTACTTTTGTGTTAATTGCAATTAATATCCTGGTTTATAGCGTTGTGCAAAACAACAGCACTATTGATGATGCTTCTCACTATTATTTTAGCTCAAAATTATATCAACACGAATTCCCTCACTATATTCGATATTTGAAGAGAAACAGACCGAAATTTATACAAAAACTCGGGCCACTGTCTAATCAAGATCAACGACAAATACTCTATAAATCCTTAATTTTTAATAGACTTTTTAACCTGCGATTAGAAGCCGAACTTGTTATTACCAAGGCTGATAAAAATTATCCAATCTGGAGCCAAAAACGAATCGCTTATAAGCAGCTATACACAAGAATTCCCCTACTGAACTATGGCTTCATAGCCTCCGAAAATAATGCTAAAACGACCGTGAGTTACCTGTTTTTACACAAAAGTACTGGGCAGCTTATCAGTAATATGATTTTCCTACTTATTATGGGGTTCGCTCTCGAAAAAATATTGGGACGAATAATGTTTTGTGTCACGTATATTGGCAGCGGTATATTTGCTGCTGAATTCTTTGCGATATTGAATGACACGGCAACGATTCCTGTGATTGGCGCTTCTAGTGCTATTTTAAGTTTATTGGCGGCATTCACGATAATATTTGGTTTGCGCAAAATAAAATTTTACTATTGGAATTTTTTTAATATCGGGCACTTTCATGCTTCTGCCATTTTCTTACTGCCTTTATGGCTCAGCTACCTGCTCATTCAAATGGTTAACCCTACTCACTATATAATCCAATTAGGAGGCTTAGTGACAGGGGTTAGTATTGCACTCATATACAAATTGATTCACGCACAACTCAATATTGATATTGTAGAACCGGAACCAGAACCTAAAGAACACTATTGCCAAACGTCACTCAATCAAGCACTACAGGCACTCGCCCGGCTCGACTACAGTGAGGCGGCAACATTATTTCGCTCATTGTTACACGAAAATCCGGCCGATACTGAAATCCTGGAACATTACTACACGGCTCTTACTCAATTGCCCGTCACTGAGGCCTATCATACGGTGACCCTTCGCCTACTCAAACAACGGGTTTCGACGGTAGAAGAGGCAGAGACTCATTTACGTCGTTATCAATATTATATGAAGCGCACAGGAACCAGCACTCGAATTAAACCACAACACACTTTGGTGCTAGCACAGGTATTTGCAAGGTTTGGACTAGTACAAGAAGCAGAAAAAATAGTCTGCAACGCAATCAAACATCGACCTGAAGAAGCCATTTTGCCAGAGTTACTCCTCATTCTAGCCAATGCATTTTATAAATTAAATCAGGAAGACGTGCAGATTCATTACCTGTCACTGCTAATCAAAACCTACCCACATACAGAGGAAGCACTGACAGCAACGACATTTCTTTATGAGAAGCCCGTACAATATCTCAAAATACACTAATGGTAGAAGAGTGCTCTAACCCTCATTAAGAGTATCCAATTTACGGAAAATCCGGTTCTTGGCAGTATTGTACTGATTGGTGGTTAAAACGCCGAGGGTAGTCAAGCGGCGAAGTGTTTTTAACTCACCTGCCTGTAGCACTTCTTCAGGAATACGCCGCGTGGCTATCGAATGCGCGATATATTTCTCAAGACTTGCAATAAATTCATAAAACTTGCGCTTATTCTTCTGATCAAAAGGAACCTCCAAAATTGGATAGGAGGCGTACCTCGAAATAAAAACCCTTTTATGTACATAGGTAGCACTAAACTGCTTCAGCGCAAGCACGATAAAATAAAGTAGTGTAAAGAGTATTGGCGAAATAATTAAAATCGTCTTAAGGTCTGGATTAAATAACAAGTGGGTAAAGAATCCCGCAAAGGCGCCTATTGCAAGGGCTGATGCGATCAACCAATTCCAGGGAACGTTCAATTCGTAATGAGATTCCGGCTTTAAAACAGCTAAGTCGACAATATAATCCAGCTCACGATTCTGGTTTATCTGATAAATATGAAGATAATGCTCATTGAAGTATTCATAGACAGCACGGTTTTTAGCATTTTTCTTAAGCTCAAACCGGCTATGTATTACATTTTTTTTCATTCCTGCTCCAAGCCTGGTACTCAACGACCCTTGTTATTATCAACTATTGTCCCGGTTACATCCAGTGTACATCATACTTTATCCATAATTGTAGCCTATCCAGCCTCTCGGCAAGATTACTGCATAAAAAAACATCAATAAACCTGACGCTACAGGTAGGCTAAACCTGAAAAATCTTTTACAAGTTTTAGGGTTCTACCTCGACCTACCATGCAGCTTTGGTTAGAATGACATTTATTATTCTAGCGTCTGTCTGGAAATTTAGTAACGAAAAAGGAGTTAACATGTCTAAGTTCGGATTATATGCTGTGCTACCATTGCTGGTGCTGTTAACAGCATGTAGCAAAAGTTCTGCTGAAGATAAGAAAAATGCAAAAGATAAAAGTAGCGTAGCAACCACCACAACCAGTGCGTCAAAATATACAGCACAACAGAAATTAAGTTATGCGATGGGAGTTGAAATTGGAATTGGTTTGCGCCGCTCATCCAAACAAAATGATATGTACAAGGACCTAAGAGTTAATATGCTAGCGCAAGGACTACAAGACTCGTTTGACGGCAAAAAATTAGCGTTAACGCAAGCTGAGATGCGCCAGGTCATTATGGTCTATCGTAATAAACTGATCATAAAAAGACAGGCCGACCTTGCTAAATTAAGACAGGAACATGACAAATATTTTGAAAAAATTAAAAAAAATAAAGATATGATCATTGATAAAAGCGGTCTTGTTTATAAAATCATTAAACCCGGAAAAGGCACACATCCCAAACCAGGCGACACAGTACAGATTCACTATTCAGTCATAACCACTGCAGGCAAAGTTCTCTTTAGCAGTAAAAAAGTAGGGCGGCCAGTCACCATGGTGCCCAAGCGTTCCTTTCTTGGAGTATTCAAGGTTGCTCTTCCACTCATGAAACTTGGTTCTAAATGGACAATACATGCGCCCGCGAAATTAGCATTTGGCACAAAAGGTCGTCCTCCTCAAGTTAAACCGATGCAGGCATTCGTATTTAATGTGGAACTTATTGCCATTAACCCCAAAGCTGCCGCCAAACCTAAAACACCCGCTAAACCTAAAACCACAGACAAGAAGCAAGATAAAAAATAGTATTCTACAGAAGGGGTCAATCCTGAATTAGTACTCAGGGTTGACTGGTATAGACTTTTTATTGTTCCCTTCAGAATTTAATGATGAGTCGTTACTTGCTGATTCTAGAGATTGTCTCGCGGCTGCTTCATTCTGGTATACAGCAGAATGCATTTCTGTTAAGCGACTCACGGTGCGTTCAAACCTGAAACCAAAAAGTCTGCCATGATATAAATTGCCAAACTCAAAATCCGTCTTAATTTTTAATTGCACTCGATGATCATAGAGAGAATCTACTAAATGAATAAAACGTAGCGCCTCGCTATCATTATTTTCTGTAAACTGAGGAACATCGTTGACAATTACCTGTCGATATTTTTTGGCGAGCTTTAAATAGTCGGCGGTTGACCTGGGACTACGGCAAATCTCTATAAAATCAAACCATATAATCTTATCGTTTTCAGCTTTTGTTTGCACAGACCGCTTATTAACCTGGATCATTTTATAATAATCACCCTCTTCTATCTTGTAAATTTCAAGCAAGTTTCTTATGTCAGTGTCTGACATTTCCTTCGATTTTTTTGCTTCTCGAAACCGAAAGTCATCACCTGCTTTTAATTCAATCTCAGTGGTGAATTTTTGCAACAACTGAATTACTGGTATAAATTGATCACGTTGTAATCCTTCTTTATAAAGCTCATTGATTCTAATATTAGAAGTAGTGATCAGGGTAATACCGCGTGCGTATAGAGCTTTAAACAAACCTACGCATAGCATAGCATCTGCAATATCATTAACATGAAACTCGTCTAAAAATAGAACCTCAGCTTTGCCGACAATACTCTCGGCCACTTGCTCTAAAGGATTTGCTTGATGGGTTAAGTCACGTAATTGTATATGAATGTTTTGTATAAATTGATGAAAATGAACACGACACTTTTTTTGCATGGGCAAAGTCTGATAAAGCTTATCCATTATCCAGGTTTTACCGCGACCCACTCCCCCCCAAATATAAAGCCCCTTAATCGCCTTCGGCTTATGCCACAAACGCTGCCAAAAAAAGTCCGGCACTTCATTACGCTGCAATAAACTCGCATACAAGGCTTGCGCATAATGAACGACTCTCTCTTGAGCAGGGTCATACTGGAATCCTTTATCAGCAAGATCTCGCTTGTAACTCTCGACTGGCGTCATATGATTTTCCGTATTAACCGAATAAGGGCGTATTTCCTAAGTAATACAACTCATAAACATACTCAAGTTCTTCCAGATAATGTGCTTAAACAAAGTGATTCAAAGGCTATGACTGTAATATCGGCAGTGCCCTCAGTTTATTGACCATACCTGGTTGAGGTTACCATATTATATGCCATAATGGATTTAGGGATTAGATACCCTATAATTCATATAGTATAGATTGTAAATTTCAATATTACGGACAGCGCGCTCAATGGAATATATATGGCTCAATTGTTAACTTTATCTAAGGCCGCTCGACTCGTTGGCGTAAGGCGTGACACTTTACAACATAAAATACGCGAAGGTGAGTTATCGACTTTTGAAGGCTTGCTGGATATTAGCGAATTACTACGTGTTTACCCTAAAACGCAGGTTGAAGACAGCACGATGCTGGAACACGTCAACTCAATTAAACGCAAAGCTGTTTCAAAACTGGTAGAAGAGCGTAAGGTGAGAGCGCCTGGTATTTTTATTCGTAAACTGGACGCCTTACAGGAGAAGCTTTTTGCAGAGCTCGAAAACAACCAGAATATGGTTAAATTACTGCGACTCATTGACAACAAACTACATGATTCTGAATCTGAAATAAACACCATTGAGTCTATTAAAGAAATACTCAATGAATTTCTTCACCAACCAGCGCCACCAGAACTTGGCCTACACTCTTTATTAAACCATTTACCCCTTGAAGTATTTACCAATTATGCTCGGCTAGCTAAGTCTGGCCATGAATTTGCGCTCGACCCTAACGAAACTATTCTTGAAGCCGCTTTACGTGCAGGATTAAGTATTCCTTATGGCTGTAACGATGGCTCTTGCGGCCGATGCAAATGTAAAGTCAATACAGGATTGACACGCCAAGTAAGACACCAAACTCACCGCCTCTCAGAAGAAGAATTAAAACACGGATACATACTTCCTTGCACGTGGACTAGCCTCACGGATATCGAACTTGATGCCCCCATAGCGAAGTCTGACGAAGATATTCAGACACAAACTATAGAATGCCATATTAAATCAATCGTCAATCAACAAGACTTACTAGTAGTCAATTTAAAAACACCAGCATCACAACGACTGCGCTTTTTGGCTGGTCAAGTAATCGAAGTCACTACTAACAATAAAGATAGTGCTTCATTCCCTATTGCCAGTTGCCCCTGCGAACAAGGCAGTTTGCAAATCCATGTCACTATTGAACACAATAAAATTCATGACTATTTTCTTGATCGCCACACCAGCGGTTTAGTGGTTACTATTAAAGGCCCTTTCGGAAATAATATTCTTGATATACACTCCGGAAGGTCAATAATATTTATCACATCACACCAATATTTTGGCTATATAAAAGCGTTGATCGAACAATCCATGGCACTAGAAATATCAGAACACCTCGACTTATTCTGGGTTCAAGGACAACACCAGAACTCACCTTTTGAAAACAAATTCAGATCATGGGCCGACGCTATTGACAACTTTCATTATCATCCATTACAAATTGAATATTCAAATGATGCAATTACTTTCTGTTTGCAACAAATCGAATCTGACACCGAGCATTTGCCGAATCATGACTATTACTGCTGCCTTGATACTCAAGATTTAGACATAATATCCACTTTTCTAGCGGGACGTGGAGTCCCTACCGCTCAAATGCATCTTATTGTCGCTAAATAGATATTTAACATCTCATTAACAATTTCTGTTTACTATTAGATTTTGCTATAATCCTGCCTGCAGATATAAGCTTTCAAACTACAAGAAAATGAGTGCTGATATATAATGGATCGAGAAATACCTGGTGAACCAGTTACTACATTTGAAACCGAGAATGGCACTATCACGGTTCTTGGTACCGCGCATGTTTCCCGTGCCAGCGCCACTACAGTTAAAAACTTAATCCATAGTGGCGATTATGACTCTATTGCCATCGAATTATGCCAAAACCGGTACAATTCCATTATCGACCCGGATGCCCTTAGCCGTATTGATATATTCGATGCAATAAAGTCGGGCAAAATCCCAATGATTACCGCTAATCTGGCACTTGGCGCATTTCAGCAAAGAATAGCCGATCAAGTTGGAATCGAACCCGGTGCCGATATGCGCAGCGCGATTACTGCTGCCGGTGAGCTCGATTTACCTATCATTTTAATAGATCGCGATATTGGTATCACTTTAAAACGAATCTATCGTAGTATTCCCTGGTACGAACGATTTAAATTATTTGGCGCACTTTTAGCCAGCGTCATGTCTTCGCAAAAAATAGAAGAAGATGAAATTGAAAAACTGAAACAAGGCGATATTCTCGAGTCTACCTTTACTGAATTTGCAGAAAAAGAAGTCAACTTATTTAATCCACTGATAGATGAGCGCGATCAGTTTATGGCCTCCCGCCTAATACAAGAAACATCGGAAAATCGATATAACAGCACATTAGCGGTAGTAGGCGCAGGACACCTAAAAGGAATTAATAACTATCTAGAACAAGACATCGAGCCCAAACAAACAATAGAAAAACTCAATAAAATTCCAGAAGCCAGCAAATGGCCGAAATTTATTCCTTGGATAATTCTTGCTGTAATAGTTATTGGGTTTACATTAGGCTATTTGAGTAGCCCGGAACGTTTTTTTGGCATGTTACAAAACTGGGTATTGCTTAACGGTGTATTGGCAATGATTGGCGCAATGATTGCGACAGCGCACCCTATTACTATTGTTGTCGCATTTGTTGCAGCACCTATTACCTCGCTTAATCCATTAATTGGAGCAGGAATGGTCACTGCTGCCGTCGAAACCTATTTACGACAACCTTATGTCCGGGACTTTAAAGAACTTAGACACGATGCCTCTACTATGAGAGGCTGGTGGCGCAATCGAGTCACTCGCATATTACTGGTATTTTTACTTACCTCCATTGGCTCATCTATTGGCACCATCTCCTGGCTGATCGTCGGCTAACACAACTTACAGGGGTCGGACCTACGCAAGTGATTGAAATAATTAACCTATTAACTTACAGGATAAGACCTACGTAAATGACTGAAATCATAAGAATATTATTTAGAAGTTTGAAATATTATCATCTTATTACCTAATACTTAATGTCATTCGATTTCAAAATAGTTCTATTTTAAACCAAGAATCTGATCTATTTAGATCTATGAATCTATGTACCTATGCTCGAAATTTAAAAATCCTTGAATATATTTCATTAAGAATGAGGCTTCTCAAAATATTACTTTTCACCTCAACCATCATTATAATCAAGTAAATTCAATCACTTGCGTAGGTCCGACCCCTATAAGTCCAACCATCATTATAATCAAGTAAATTCAATCACTTGCGTAGGTCCGACCCCTATAAGTTACCCCTATAAGTTTATGTTACTCCAAATTGGGCAGTGGTCGGACGGCTTCTCTGTAGCACGAATTTTATAGGAAATTCCAGCACCCACCAGTTTGTCACTCAGCGGACTAGTTAATAGGATCTGGTCGATTCTTAGACCGCGCTTTGGCTCTCGATCAAACCCTTTACTCCGATAATCGAACCAACTAAATAGTGCATCTTCTTCAGGGTACATTTGTCTAAAACTATCAACCAAACCCCAATCATTAAGTTTTTGTAACCATTCACGTTCTTCAGGTAAGAAACTACATTTTCCAGTTCTCAGCCAACGCTTAGCATTATCGGCCCCAATCCCTATATCCAAATCTTTTTGAGCAACATTCACATCACCCATTACAATTAAATTGTCCTGTGGTGTGTATTGATTTTTTAATACCGCTAATAAATCTGCATAAAAGTTCATCTTTCCAGGATACTTGGTTTCATGATCTTGACTTTCTCCTTGCGGAAAATACCCGTTAATCACCGTAAATTCTGTACCATTCGATTGATAACGACCAGTTATGAGTCTCCGTTGAGACGAAACATCACCTTCAGTTTTATCAGTAGGCATTCCCTTAATCACTTCAATTGGTGCCGACTTTGACATTATGCCAACGCCATAATGGGATTTTTGCCCAAAATACTCAACATGATATCCCATCGCTTCAATTGTCTCTAAAGGAAAATCTTCATCTTGAACCTTAATTTCCTGTAGACCTATAATCTCAGGATCCAGTTCTTTTATGAGCGCTTCCAATTGATGAAATCTTGCTCTGATCCCGTTTACATTAAATGATACTACCTTCATTATTAACTCCTATATGATTGCTAAACCCTGCAAAACATAATGACAAATTTTCACTAATGCGAGGTATAATATCGCTTAAATCGATAATTACCAAATGATAATCGCCAGTCTTTAAGGAGTCTAATTTCCAATGCCGACAACTAGCATTCAGCAAAACATTACTCTGAAACTTAAGTCTCAATATCAGCCCACACATCTAGAAGTCATCAACGAAAGTGATAGTCATAATGTCCCCGCTGGCAGCGAATCACATTTTAAGGTTATTATTGTTTGCGATGCATTCGATAGCACTTCGTTAATTCAACGCCATCGCATGATTAACGAAACACTTGCCGATGAATTGAAAGACCAAATTCACGCACTTGCATTACATACCTACACACAAGAAGACTGGGTTAAAAAACAGGGTGCCGCGCCAATTTCCCCTGAATGCCTGGGCGGCGGAAAGTAGGTAGAAAACACATTAGGGATAGTATTAAACTAAATTTGCAATACCACTATGAAAATAAAACGACACCAAACCAAAACAGTTGAATTTAAAAACGGCGACAATACAGTACATATGGGGTCAGCTCACCCTATTGTCGTTCAATCAATGACCAATACCGATACCGCTGATATTTCTGCTACCGTAAAACAAATTGACGAACTTGCTAAAGCAGGTTCAGAACTAGTCCGTATTACCGTCAATTCCAATGAAGCTGCTGCTGCCGTCGCTAACATAAAAGAAAGGTTGCTGATGATAAACCAGTCCGTTCCTCTTGTGGGCGATTTTCACTTTAACGGACACAAACTCTTAACGTCATTTCCCGAATGCGCAATTGCACTTTCAAAATACCGTATTAACCCGGGCAATGTGGGTAAGGGAAAAAAACGCGATCAACAATTTGCTCAAATGATAGAAATGGCCTGTAAACATGACAAACCAATTCGCATAGGCGTTAACTGGGGAAGCCTGGACCAAAGCTTGCTTGCAGAATTAATGGATGAAAATGCCAACACTGAAAAGCCACTTGAATCAAGAAAACTAATGCATTACGCGGTCATAGAATCAGCTTTGCGTAGTGCACAACAAGCGGAAAAATGGGGGCTGGCAAAAAACAAAATTGTTCTATCGTGTAAAATGAGTGGCTCTCAAGATTTAATAGCAGTGTATCAGTCTCTAGCAAAACGCTCTGATTATGCTTTGCACCTTGGCTTAACGGAAGCAGGCATGGGCATTAGAGGAATCGCCGCATCTGCAGCCGCACTGGCAGTAATATTACAACAAGGCATAGGCGACACCATTCGAGTTTCTCTCACTCCCGAACCCGGCGCACCGCGTACAGAGGAAGTGCAAGTCGCCCGCGACATTTTGCAAAGTTTAGGCTTACGTGCATTCGCACCAGCAGTCATTGACTACCCTGGATGCGGACGCACTACCAGTACCTATTTTCAAGAGCTTGCCAAAAATATTCAAGACTATTTGAATCAGTCAATGCCTGCATGGAAAACCCGGTACTCGGGTGTCGAAAACATGTCAGTAGCAGTTATGGGCTGCGTAGTAAATGGTCCTGGCGAAAGTAAGCATGCAAATATTGGCATTAGCTTACCCGGCACGGGCGAAAAGCCAGTAGCCCCCGTTTACGAAAATGGAATCAAAACAGTTACATTAAAGGGAGAGCAAATCGCTGAAGATTTTCAGAGACTGGTAGATCAATATATTGAATCCCATTATGAGAAAGTATAAGTAGCGTAAAATTTATATTAAGACTATATCGAGTTAAGAGCAATCAAGGCCAGGGATTAATCTCCTGACCTTATATAGAAGCACTCCAATTGCCTTGCAAAAACTTTTATTCTATGGCCGCCTGATATAAAAAGTCTATATCAATTAGGTCATCCGCCTTTAACCGTTTTTTAATGTATCCGAGTTCAAAAGAATAGTTCATGAGTCTCTGCATGAATCGAGTATCACGATAAGTTAACCTGGCTTGCCAACCTAATCTCGTCCTGGCTGATTTTAATATTTCAGGCGCTTCATGACGTCTTCCGTTAACATCTACGACGGCTTTCAATTTGAAAGCCCTAATAATTATACTGTCACCAGCCGTCGGGCTAGAGTTCAAATACTTAACCGCCTTCTTATGTGCTTTCAGCAACAACACTAGCTCTCGACGCTTACTATTAATAGCACTATCGGTGGCCATAACCACATACCATGGGTAACGAGGTATGTCCTTATTAACATCCAATATAAGTTTCGTTTGCCCCTTAAGTAAATATTTACTAGTAAAGGGTTCCCAGCTAAATGCTCCAGCCACTTCCTTTCGCTCGACGGCAGCGCCCATCTTAGCCGGCTTGGTAGGGATTATATCAAGGTCGTTCGCTGGGTCCATTCTCGCCTTTTCCTTAATAATATAGCCGCGTAACAGAACATCCATCCCACTTCCAATTCTTACTCCAGCCAGTCGTTTATTTCGCAGATCTTCTACTTTGCTAATCTTGGAGTTCTTATGAACAATTACCGCTGCTTGTCCGTAATTGACTTTGGCTATGATTTTACTTTTTAGACCTTTAGAGTACCAATGATATACTGGAGGAGCCCCAATATAGGCAACATCAAGTAGTCCTGCTTTCAAATCTTTCTTAACTCTTGGTCCACTAGTATATGACTTGAGTTCAACCTTCAGTCCCTGGGCTTTAAAATATCCTTTATGTTTGGCTATAATTATTGGCGCGTTAGCCATTGCATACACCCACCCGATACGTAAAACCTTTAGCGACTTATTGCTAAGCTTTCGTTTCTTGGTAACAACAGATGTCGCGGACGTAGCAGGATTTAACACAACGCTCTTACCCATAGTTATGCCTGGCCCTTCAGCTGAACAAGCTGACAAGCCTATTACCACAAATACCAGGAATGAATTTCGGACTTTTGTAATCATGTTATCTCCCTACCCCTTTATAAAATATGTTCAACGATGACTCAAGACATTTTAGGCTTATTTTGTAGCGAACTGATTTAACATCTAAACAAGTGATTAAGACGAGTCAATATTTTAACGCCAATCTGTCGACGCGAACCCATAAGTGGCAATAATTGCCACTTATATTAAAGTCACTAACAGTCACAAATTGAAGTATATGCATAAGATTCTAAAAGTATAGTCATCACAAACTTTTATCTCACTAAAACTTGAGAAGCAATTATCAATATCAACTTTATAAGTTTTATAAGAAGCCCAAAACAAATTTATTTTAAATAATTTTAAATTTTAGAAGTAATGACTAATTACCTAAAACTAGGCCATGACACCCAAAAATGAGAACTGTGTACTACTTCTTATTGCCAACAATAGTAATTTTTTATAACAATAGATTTATTTTGTGACGGTGTTCAAATAAAAACCGAAATTAGAAAACTCATATTTATAAAACGGATAGTTGAAAAAAGTAATTTTGAATATTACGAATTTCTATTTGACACGGCAACCTTGAGTTAACGAAAAATAATACTAAGCTGATATTACCGGAGCAACACGAAAAACACACAAAACTATCCGGTTTATAACCATTTACTAGTGTCACTTAAAATTGACATTAGATAGACAAATATAAAAATACATTATTTTGGTACAAGCCGTATATTTTAGCCGACTGAATAGAAGTAATTATATTAACTAACCGAAACTGGATAAATGCTATGGCTGTCGTCGCGTCACATCTCGGATTAGCACCTAGAGACATTAATGTGCTAGCAAGCCTATTTGGAATGTTAGAAGGAACATCTCGATCGAAAATGGAAGTACTATTTGTGAATTTGAAGAAGAACGACATTAAAAATCAACCGCCAGATATTCTATTTATTAATCAGGATGATTACGACTCTGTATACGCATGGAATACGTTGGCCAGACAACATCCATTTACCGTACCGGTATTTGTGTGTGCTAGAGACTCGCAGAACGACACCAATCAATATGTATTGCAGCGCCCGATAATGTTGCGAAAAATTGTCTCTACAATTCAAAAGATCGCTAATTTAAAAAAGAAGGTGCGTCCACCCGTTGCAACCTTAAATCAACTTAATGTCCTGGTGGTTGATGATAGTTTTTCGGTCAGGAAATATATGGAGTATACGATCCCAAGCCTATTCAAGGGAGAACTAGTGCTGGACTTCGCAGTCGATGGAATTGACTCACTTAACATGATGGGCAACCGTTATTATGATCTCGTTTTTTTAGATGTCGTAATGCCGGGTATTGATGGATACAAGGTATGTAAATCTATTAAGGCAAAACATCGTTCTAGCGTAGTGATGCTAACCAGCAAGAAATCGCCCTTCGATAAAGTCAGAGGGACTATGTCAGGATGTAACGCATACATAACAAAACCTCCGTCAGTCGACAAATTGAAAAGAGTTCTTGATAAATGCATGAAGAATCGTAACCGTTCAAAACGTACTTAAACCACTGAGGACAATAAATGACTAGCCAGAAAATTTTAATCGTAGATGATTCATCCACGGACCGCTTAAATTTGAAAAACGTTGTTTCCAGAGCTAACTACAGCGTGATTACAGCGTCGTCCGGTATCGAAGCAATTGCAAAAGCTAAATCTGAAAGGCCTGACTTGATCTTTATGGATATCGTAATGGACCAAATGGATGGTTATGGGGCTTGTCGTCTTATTCAGGAAGATCCAGAAACTGAAAATATTCCAATCGTGTTTGTTAGTACAAAGAATCAAAAAGTTGATCAATTGTGGGCGAAAAAACAAGGAGGAAAAGCGCTCGTGTCGAAACCTTATACTGATCAGGATATATTGGAACAAATTGAAATATTTTGCTAACCACTAACTTTGTATTTATAAATTCACACTACATCTTTATAGATACCTAAATAATACTAACTAAGAGTACAAGATGACAACAGAGATAACTTCAAGCCAACAAATATTGAAACAACAGTATTCGTCGATTGACCAATGGTATACCGAGTCTTTTACCTCTCTCCCCACCAGTCATGAATCTGAGTCTAGACGTCATGGATTCTTTGTAGGTGAGATTGGAATTTTGTTACCCACAAATTTAAATTGTGAAGTAACGGAAAATTTACAAGTATGCAAACTCCCGAAGACTCCTCACTGGTTCACCGGCATGACTAATTTGCGGGGTAACATAGTCCCCATATTTGATCTTGGAATTTTATTCAAATTACCTACGGTAAGCATAGATTCTCGGGTAAACGCATCTGAAAAGAAACAGATCTTTCTTGAAGTCGATAACAGTTGGGTCGGATTTTCGTCTGATGGCTTACCCACTCGAATTATGCTTAACGGAAGCCATTTATTGGAAACAATACCACCGGCACCCACCGAGTTAGAACCCTTTATTACGCGATGCTACAGGCACCCAAATGTCTGGTTCGATCTTAATATGAAAGACCTGCTCACGTGGATAAAAGAAAAATTCTAGATATAACGAACTATGCAAAATATTAGGCTCAATCGATAGTTGAGTATACCAATTTAATGACGTTCGACATCTAAATATTAATGGAGCAAGAAAATGAATCGGTTGAAAATTGTAACAATACGTGGGCAATTGATTTTTGTGACTCTAATACTGCTTCTTGGTTTTATTGTAATCGGGACCACCTATAACCGATCTGCTCTTATTAAAGAGAGTACTTTAAAACAATCCAAGTACCTAAGTCAGTTTCAACTTCTGATAAAGCAGGCGCACATCGCCGTCACTAAAGCACAACACATTGAGGCCTCATTCAAGTATAAGAAGAGCGTCCAATTAGCGAAGAAACATCAACGCGCTGTCAAACAGATAGTTTCAATATTAGATGAACTTAAATCCCGATCCCCGGATAAAAATGAATCCCTATTACTGAGTAAACTAAGCATCGCATTAGAACAATACAGTGTCGCCTTCAAAAAACTTATTGTCGCCACGAAAGAGATCGGGTTTACAAATAGAACAGGGCTACTCGGAACCCTCAACAAGTCAGCTTACAACATAGAAAGGTTAATTTCTGCCGTAGGGAATTCAAATCTGACTATTCTACTTCTTGATATTCGACGTAAAGAAAAGGGATACTTATTAGAATCAAATCGTCAAAACCTCGATCAACTGAATCGCGCAATCAGTCGATTTAACCGTGTAGTTAAAAACGTCAAACTTTCTGCTCCTATTAAATCTCGAATTAATTATGACATAAAGCAATATGAGAGTTCGATTAAAGAAATATTATTCGCTGGCGAAGATGTACGCCATGACACCAAAGTGTTATCACAAAAAGCCCAGCACATGAAAAAGCAGCTCCATAAGGCGTCGACCTACATAAACGCTTATGTTTCCAATAAAAAACAAATTTTCGCACAACGTACAAAAATTACCAATATTACGTTTCTAGTGGTACTAATTGGTATATCAATTCTAATTTCTGTGATATTTGTGATGTTGACCCGTAAAATAGGGCGATCACTTAAAACGTTAAAATCTACTATCGATTCTATCTCTGACGGAGACTACGAAGCCAGGACCAACCTAACCACCAACGACGAATTAGGAGTATTAGGTAGAAGCTTCGACGGTATGATCCAGGACCGCGTAAGTAGTCTTGCAAAAATTGAGAAAGAAAATGATGAGCTTAATATTTCACTCATCAACATACTAGAAGCGGTCTCAACCCTTAGCGACAAAGATCTCACTATACAAGCTCCAGTCGCAGAAGACGTCACTGGCGCACTGGGAGATGCAATCAATCTACTTGCACGAAATACCGCTGATGTTCTAAGTAGCATTCAGACTTCTGCAGAACAAGTAGACTTAACAGCAGTCGCTGTCCAAGAACAATGCTTACACGTTTCACGCATGGCCAACAACGAACGCAAAGTGCTAGATCATACCGTATTACGTCTGGAACAATCAGCCGTTTCCATGAACGATATCGCCGAGCGATCAAAAGACTGTGACCGAGTTGCTGCAATCGCATCTGACTCCACTGCAGATGCTTTAGGAGCGGTTAATAATGCAGTAGATGGTATGATGGAGATTCGCGAAATCATTAGTGAAACTGAGAAACGAATCAAGCGCCTCGGTGAGCGATCTCAAGAAATTAATGGTATTGTGGATATTATCAACGTGGTTGCTGAACGAACGCACGTCTTAGCACTAAACGCCAGCATGCAAGCCGCAGCGGCAGGCGAAGCTGGACGCGGTTTTGCAGTCGTTGCCGACGAAGTTCAAAGACTGGCTGAAAACTCCCGATCTGCTACATTACAAATTAGCGAACTAGTCAATAGTATTCAGTCAGAAACCTCTGAAACCATGAATACAATGAACAAAGCGATAAGCCAGGTTGTCTCTGGATCTAAACTCGCGGAAGAAGCAGGCAAGAAAATGGCTGCGACACAAAACATAACGAGCGAACTAATTACTGCAGTTATTGAGATCTCAAAGCGATCCATTAAACAGGCAGAGATCAGCGATGATATTCGTGATCGTGCATCACTAATCAAGAAAAGTACAGAGGAAACCAGTCTCGCGTTACGCAACCAAATGACTCACTCCAACAACCTGGTGGAATTTGCTTCTACCATGCTGGAATCAATCCAACAGTTTAAGTTGCCCATGCAAACAGTAAATCCTATTCGTTTACCAAAGCAATCAATAGAACAGATCAGGTTACTTAACTAATGAAGTCGATTATTTTGTAATTTATCGCTAAGCAGGTGATCAAGCGCCCTACTCCTTAGTCACCTATTGATACTTTCAATTGCGAACAGAGAGCTATCCACATGTTGAATCACACAGTCCTGCTAGAAGAATCGCTAGTCACGATGCATGATAAACTGGCTGCTACTATTCAGGTATTATCAAACTCAAAAGCCGAAAATGACCAATACAGAGGGGCTGTTACTATATGGAGCACTGATCTCCACATGGTTGCCGAACATGCCACGAGTGCTAACCAACCTGTCCTTCATAATATATGCGACAAAATCGTCAACAAGCTTAACGATCTCGTAAAATCAACTGCTGAGCCTATCACTCACTACTGCAAACAACTTATACATTGGTCTAGTGATGCTGTCACTTATCTACATAATAAGGATGATATACAACTGATCGACAAACTATTACTTCCTATTCCAGAAAATGAATGGGCAGACATCGCAATTGAAGTAAATGTGGACGGTAATAATGATGAAGACGGTGACTTAGATAATAGTAATTCTATAGACGGGTCTTCAGCAATTTCTACATCCGAAAATCTGCAGTCGCTTTCGCTTGTTATCGAAAATGCAATTGAAAGTTTAGTCGAAGAATTATCAGAAAGCTCAGCCAAAGAAAGTGAAAGTTCAGAGTCACTATTTGAGTATTGCCTCTGTTCGATTAGCGACGTTGGATTTGCGTCTGAAATGATCGACCAGGAGTTCATCACTAATTTATGCGGTGAATTGGAGCAGTACCTTATCAATAAAGCTGGCACTCCTCCTGCTCTTTCACAAGAACAGGGGTTGTCATGCAAACTGTGGTTATCTGATTTACTCAATTACTTACTTGATTTGAACAATGTAACAACTGCTCAGAAACTGACTTCTTTTTTGAATGAACAACAAAGTAGTGAGCTGATGGAAATCTATCAAAGCTCTAATCACCATGCAACTGATCCTGATGATAAAAGCGCATGCACAGTACAAGACCAATCTGCATTCGACACCCTGGATTTAGATTCTGTCGAGCAAGAAGAAGACAATTTGTGGCTCGAATCAGACGTAGAGCTAGACGAATCGACTAATACAGATAACTCGGCTGTATCAGACATTTTAGTAATTCTTCGAGAGGAATTATCAGACCTTAGCACTGAAATGTCTCACCTAATGGTACAGATTACCACTCAAAGCAACGATTCCGAAGCACAAGAAACCGCCTACAATCAATACCAGGATTTAATTGAACGTTTAGCAGATACCTGTGAAGAACTTGGTTTAATTGGTCTTCAACAGGTTTGCTCCTTTATAGACCTAAACCTGTCAACATTACAAACGGCTTCTGACAATCAAAGACAATTAGTTCGACCTCTCTTTAGTGACTGGCCGTTACAGGCATTAACGTATCTGGAGGACCCGGAAGATGATCTTAAATGTTTGGCTCTGATTGAGTGCCTCCAAAACCAGAACTGGTTTAACCCGCTTAATGATTCCAGCGCCCATCAACTTCTTGCAGACCTTTCGAAAGAAATGATACTTCCTGATTTCGAGGCTGAGGAACATATACGTCAAACAGAAGCACTCCCAGAAGATATAGTAATAGAAATTGCCGACGACATAAATCCTGGCTTAATTGACGCCTTTTTTCTGGAATCGCCAAAATTTGCAACAGATTTATCACAGGCGATCGGCGACATTGGTGCCGGTTTAGAGATAGCGGATAACATTAATGCTGCGCAACGTTTTGCTCATACGCTTAAGGGTTCTGCCAATTTAGTCGGCGTCCAAGGTGTTGCTAATCTCACTCATCATATAGAAGATATTCTGGAATATCTGCTCAATCACCAAGACGACTTCCCTCTCAATTTAATAACCACCTTACACGAAGCAGCAGATTGCGTTGAGACCATGCTAGACGCACTGCAGGGAAAAGACAATCCGCCTAACGATGCGCTACGAATACTACAAAATATTCTGGATTGGGCCAACAGCATCGACAATGGAAATATCAAGGATTTCGCCGCGGTGTTTACAAGCTCAATACCCGTCCATAAAACTATCAATGATCATATCGACAAGGATGACACTCTAACCAGTAAACCAACCCCTGAAAGCACGCACTCCATTAGTGAAGAGTCAATTAATGTACCGACTCGAATTGTTGATAATATGTTTCGAATGGTGGGCGAAATGTCAATAATGGCGAGTCAGGTACAAACCGGACTACAACAACTTAGGAAACATGGTAAGGACGTCAGATATCAAGAACAACTAGTTCATCAACATCGAATTGAACTCGAAGATATGGTCGATATACGTCGATTTGCAGCCGGCCAACGTCATTCAAAAAACAATCTCAAACTCGACAATTTTGATTCACTTGAAATGGACCAGTACGATGAGTTGCATGGCTCAATACATGGTTTTATTGAAACTGTCGTCGATTCAAATGAAATGACACACATGGTTTATGATCAGATTAATAATCTGGAGAACCTTCTGCTGACTCAACAACGACTCAACAATGAACTTCAACGTGTAGTGATGACTGCGCGCATGATACCGGTTGACACCATTGTTGCACGCTTACAACGTACCGTACGCCAAACCTGTCGCAGCACTGGCAAGAATACAGAACTACATATCGTCGGGGAAAATTTGTTACTCGATGGCGAAGTACTAAATTCCCTGGTTGCTCCCATAATGCATATTTTGCGAAATGCAGTCGATCACGGTATTGAAACTACTACAGATAGAGATGCCGCAGGTAAAAATCCAGTTGGAAACATAACACTCGAGTTCTCAAGAATCGGAAACAATATTGTAGTACGCTGCTCAGATGATGGCAAAGGACTGAACTACGACCGCATACACGAAATCGCTTTAAAGAACAATCTGATTACTAAAACAGATTCCTTAAAGAGAAATGAACTCGCACGCCTTATTTTAGTCTCCGGGTTTTCAACAAGTAAAACAGTCACACAAACCTCCGGACGTGGGGTTGGCCTTGAAGTTGTTAGCGCTATGATTCAGTCTCAAGGAGGCTCAATGAATGTGGGAGACAACACACCTTGTGGTTGCATTATTTCTCTTCGAATTCCAATCACTCTGGTCACAAGCCACTCTATTCTAATTAAACATTATGATGAACTCATTGCGATACCCTCTAACACTCTGGATAGAATTATTCCACCAGAGGTAGGAGAATTTCGTACACATGACGGGGAAATAACTTACCACAACCACGATAAAAGTTACGACGTAGTAACAATAGCAGAACTATTAGGCACTAGTGGCTCAGCTAACCCAGTACATTTATATGATAATCCAGCCATTTTACTCACCAGAACAAATCATGGCATCACTGCAGTTGCCGTCGAACAAGTTGTCAGCACTGCTAACCTTGTAGTCAAAGGAATGGGGCGCTATGTTCCGCCTTTATCTGGAATTTCAGGCGTATCAATAATGGGTGATGGCAATGTAGTCTCGATTATAGATTTACAAGAACTTATTGAAGAACCCCGATCAATCAATACCGACACCCTCCTCTGGAATGAAAATAATATTAGTACCGAATTTTCTGAGACTCCTACCGTGCTTGTAGTGGACGACTCTTTAAGCATGAGAAAATCTCTTTCACAGTTGGTAGAAGATGCGGGCTATAAAGTTGAGACTGCTCGTGATGGAGTTGAAGCAATGAATATGATACGCAAACATGCGCCAAGCCTGGTATTGTCCGACATGGAAATGCCTCGAATGACTGGACTAGAATTAACCTCACAAATTCGCTCAAATATCGATTTCAGTGGCCTCCCTGTTATTATGATTACTTCACGCTCAGCTAAAAAACATCGCGTCCAGGCAGAACATGTTGGAGTGGACAGGTACATTACCAAACCATTCTCGGAAGATGATTTACTTGAGGCGGTGACCTCAATGATCACCCATTAAAAATAGCAATGCTAACTCTACAACGTTCTAATCATTTTGATATGAGGAATTCCTGCATCCATAAAAGTGTCTCCCACTGCTATAAAACCAGCCTGCTGGTAAAAGCTGACGACATATAGCTGCGCATGTAACAGTATTTTTTCATGCCCACTACGAATTGCCATTTCAATTAATAGGAGCAATATTTTTTTTCCTATCCCCTGTCGCCGATATTCTTTACGAATCGCCATTCGACCAATATGCCCCAGTCCCTGATTGACATGCACTAAACGCCCTGTTCCAATAGATTGATATGGCGCTACACTCGAGACACGCTTTGTACAATCCTGCGCCAATACGTGGCCACTATTTTCATCCAGTCCATCCCACTCCAGTTCTTCCGGTACGTTTTGCTCTACGATAAATACTTCTCTACGAACAACACTTAGCACTTCATGATGTGTTGACCAGTCCACCTCATTCGCTGTAATATTACTTATCATCGAATTCCGACTCAAAAACAAAATGTCCTTGACTGACTAACACTGCTAAAAAATTCGTAGCAACATCATCGCTCAACTCATTAACAAGCAAAGCAGAGGATGGATAACGACTATTACAAACCGTTTTTATTAATACCTTTAGAGATGCTGAATAAACTGTGACTTCACCGTTACAATAGAAATGAATTTTGTCTTGACCACCCACACTACTATTAGGAAAGAAGCTAAAAGACAATTTGCTGTATTCATTTCTGACTAACTGATGTTCTTGAGAAAGCATTGACTTACACTGCGCCGGATTAATTTCAAGTAGTTTAGCCTCCACTTCGTCACTAACGCGAGTAATATATTTACCAAACCAATCTTTATCGTCCATTACCTGCGAAAGCTGCTGATGAACTAGACTCTTAATCCGTTGCAAAGCCCAGTCGGTAATTTCACCTGAATTCTCTTGCGGTGGTATTTTTGGATCTTCATAAAAGATTGAATCAATACTTTTAGTAAACACCTCCGCTTGCTGTACTTCAAATTCAGTTGATAAAACCTCATCTAGCAACGCCGTACTTAGCTCAGACACATTAGGTGCTCTAAAGCCAATAGAAACCGTAATACAATTTTCATGTTGAGACTTGCATTCAGTATCCGGATCCTCTTCATGCTCACACGCCACCCCATGATGAGCCACCCCCGGAGGCAAATAAAGCATATCCCCTGGTGCGAGGACCCAATTCTCTTCCCTCTTAAACGATTTGATAATCTTTAGATCAATACCCGCAATTAAGTCTTCGTCAGAATAACGTTGAGTTGAAATACTCCACTGACGTTTCCCCTGTGCCTGCAATAAAAATACATCATAATTATCAATATGAGGGCCAACCGAACCCCCTGGCGCAGCATAACTCACCATAATATCATCAACCCGCCAATTCGGGATAAACCTGAATCTCTCCAATAACAATGCAAATTCTGGTAAATACAAATTGCAAGATTGTATCAACAATGTCCAAAGTGTTTCAGGTAACTGAGAGAACTGATCTTCAGCAAAAGGTCCTTGAAGACATTCCCAATCATGTTCACCTTTTTCTAAAATAATTCTTGATTCCACTTCAGACTCACAGGCTAAGCCTGCCATTTCATCTGCGGATATAGGGCATAAGTAATCGGGAATTGCATTGCGGATTAATAATGGCTTTTGTTGCCAGTATTCTTGTAGAAAAGTACGAAGGGAGATACCTCCCAGTAAAGGATTAATGTTTTGCATAAGCTAAACATTCTAGCACTATTTTCTAATATAGGCCGGATACAAGACAAAATTACTCATCGTTATATTAATTCATTACTTGAGAAATTTTTTCCATAGACGATCAAAATCAGGGAGCAGTTTGACTAAAGATTTTGAGCCTTTTTTGTAGCCTCGATGGCAGGGGACAAAAACTAATGTGCTACTAACTGATTATCTTTATAGCTGTGATAACACAAAAGCGGCCAATATCTGGCTCTCTCAGATATTGGCATGCTTCAGAATTGAAGGTTTCGATGCAGGAAGTCGACCCACATAAAAATTAATATTATATTACTTGCCGCAAAACAGGTTGATCGTTAAGCAAGTGTTCCACTTGAACTTCGTTTAAAGGAGCGCCTTTATCATGTTCAAGATAAAGGTGTGCAGCTACTTTAGCATATTCATCGTCAGACAAATCCCACTCATTACGATTAGTAACTTTGCGAGCATATGCCAGGCAATCTGCAAGCCTGTCTACGCTTAGGTTGTCACCACCTACCCCATATTGAACCCATTCCGGCGCGACATTTAACACTTCGGAAATTTTTAATATATTGGCGGAGGAAACGTTTTTACCATCTTCCCACATTGATACTGATGCTCGTGATACTGATACTCTGCGTGCAAGTTCTGCTTTTGAAATACCTTTGTTCTCTCTGGCTTGTTTTATACGTTGCGCGATCATGACTAATCTCCCTGATTATGTCGGAATTTTGGAATAATAATTATGCTAGGTTAATGTTTCGTGATAATTAAGACTGCACTATTAGCCAATGGCTAATCGTTACAGCGTGCGCTTTTAGAAGTGGTGCCGGTATCGCTAATGGAAAGCGATTGAATTATTCACGAGCGTGAATACCGATCTATACAAAATCCATTTGTATTTACTAACTAACTAATAATCTAACTGCCATTAATGCGTACTACTACTGGCCTTTAAATTATGTAGAACATTACGCGAACGTGTTCTGATAATTTGCTGGATAGAAGCCACTACCCCATCAGAACGGTATTCCGCAAATTGCTCTTGAACCAGACTTTCAGCCAAGCCAACTATCTGTCTGGCCATGCCATCTAAAGTTAAGACAACATACCTAGGTTTAATACTAGCCTCTTTTGCGAAACTTTCCCAGCGTCTTGTCACAATCCAGCTGGGGCGATCTTCGCTACCGATACACATCGCCAAAGGTTGCCCGGCTCCGTGATATACGGCATCAGAGATAATGTCAGAAAAGGGTGCCAGTCGCGGGCCTTCTGCAGCCCACACAAACGCTAAATTTTTAGCACTCGCTTCCTGATGCCCTATTAAATAACTAAACAGCACCCATTTCAACAACAAATTCATATCAATTGCAGGGTTAGCTGAATAACGCCTCACAATATCAAAACATTGCTTTAACGAAGCACCTCCTTCTTTTTCCGCCTGAATTTCTGGTGCTATATCAAGTAATTGGCAGAAGTCTTCCTGGTGAATTCTAGTAATATGCCCATCTTTGGTGCGCTGCCTATCGCTACGACTCACTAAATAAAGGTCTTCATGTAACACCCCTTCTAACACAGGTAACCCTAACTTGGAGGCTAACGTCGTACAAAATAGCTCATTGAGCACCGAACTATCATATCCTGGAATATCTGATTTTATAATATGAGAACTAGGCGCTCCTTCAACAGGTAAATAAATTCCTTGATCATCAACATACACAGGTAATTTTTCAACTGTGCCGGACACCGACAAGCGAATACCATCCTCTCCCGCAAATAAAGGTTGCCACCTTGTTTGTGCCGAAGTGTTGAGATCATTTTCCGACAATAAGCGATATTTTTGATTTATTTCATCATCTTCCGGCATGGCATCCGAAGGGTACATAATAATATCACCCGTGCAGTCACCAGCAATTGCCCCTAATAGAGAAAAATCATCAGAGACAGGAATATGTAAATTCCGTGCAACAGCTTCTTTTAATTCTTGTTCGGGCAATAAATTAATAAAGAAAGCCCTGGTTTTATCATTCTCAAGTGGAGCCACCTGCAATGGGTGTAACAGCGATAACGGAGTGGCATCGGGATCGTCTAACCATTGTTGATCATACTGAAATGTAAAATGTGCTTGGTCATCAAGCCATAAACGGCCAATTGCTTTTGAATTTCGAAATACTGTTATCGTCTCAATCACAGAGCTCAGCCTCTCTAGTAGCATAACTACGCCTACTAATTGATAATTCCAGACCAAGACAAGATAATACTTGTAGCACTTTACCCAGCTCAAGCGTGGATTTACCATTTTCTAGCTCAGAAAGAAAACGTGTTCCTACATTACATAAGGCCGAAGTTTCTGCCTGGGTTAATTTATCCTGTTTTCGTTTATTACGCACGAGTGCGCCAATATCAACTGGTGTAATAATTATATTTTTTGAATGCTGGGAATTTATCATTTTTTTTACCCTCAGAGGAACCTTTGCATAGGTTCCCGCTCAGGAATGATATAACAATTAATTTTGTAAGGAAAGTTGAATATGACACAAAAACCTTCATAACAGACTGTTAATATTAGGGTTTGTTAAAGTTGTTGGAGAATCCAGACTAAGGACAAACATAGAGGACAAAAATAAATATTATTTCGTTATTTATTAAAGTCTTTTAATATCAAACAACCCGGATAAATTCACCCATTTCGCCATTGATTAACGACATCTTGACTAATATATAGCGGATTGAAATCGTAGCGGGAAAACTCATCGTGGCTCAGCATCAAATACTCATCCAATTCATGATTTAATTTTAGCTCACCTATAGCAAACACCTCATAGGCAATAATCAACTGATTTTTATCTAAAAACATATGATGGCCAAGAAATCGACCCAAGGTTCCATCAAGATTCAGCTCTTCTCTTACCTCACGCAATACTGCCTGTTCCGGTTTTTCAAATTGATCGAGATAACCCGTAATAAATGAATATAAACCTTTAGGCCAAAGTGTATTGTGTGCAATCACAAACTTATTCTTATATTGAACCAGGGCCATCACAACGGGGACAGGGTTGCTCCATTGCACAAATTGACAATGATCACGCGCACACTGAACACGACTAACCCCATCTACTTCTGCTTTTGTAAGTGTGCCACCGCAATCAGGACAAAACTTCACGAACGCAACTGCAATAAGTTGCCTTCAGGATCGTCACACGTTATAGCACCACTAAATTTCCATTCGTTAAAGTGCCTAAAAAGGTACATGATTACTTTCCCCGCCAAACCACAGTAGCAGTCACATTATCACGCGCAGGCCTGGAAAGTGTCGTCTTGATGAGATCGGGCACTACATCAATACGTTTGTTTTTATTTAAACAAAGGTTAACTTCATAATCACTGACCTCACTAGTTAATCCATCAGAACAAAGCAAATAAACATCACTTGGATTAAAACGATCATACATAACTTCTGGCGAAAACTTTTTAAAAACACCCAATGCATTCGTAATGGCATTTGATCCAGGGTGAAACTGTGCATGTTCTGATGCAATAAGACCAAGGTCCACTAACTTTTGAACCTCACTATGATCTTTGGTGAGCTGCTTTAATTTCTTACGGCGGTAACGATAAATACGGCTATCGCCTGCCCAAATCAGTGCGCAGCGCGAGCCCCAAGTCGCCAGTACCACTACAGTACTCCCAATTATTGAGTCGCCACCACGCTCAGTCGCTAGTTTTAACATTAATCTATTTGCTTTTCTTAGTCGCGTAATAACATTAGCGACCATTTGATTAAGACTTCTTGCTCTTTTACGTTTATTAAATGTCTTGAAACTATCGACAATAATTTGGCTGGCAACATCACCTGCTTCATGTCCCCCCATACCATCAGCGACTAACCATAATCGTGATTCAGGAAGCTCCAAAAAAGCATCTTCATTAAGGCTCCGCACTTTCCCAGTATCGGTCATAGCTGTGGAATGCCATTTTATTTTTGTCATTGGGCACCATTTTTTGGACTAACAGGATTTATTATTGTAATACTATAGCAAAGGATAGCAGTAAGCGGGTAGTTTTAAACGCTAGTTTTGTGCTGAATATCGCCGATTCACTGTTGCGACACTAACCTTACCGGCACTCAATAAACCTTGGCCGAATATACATTAATTTTCTTAATTAAGGAGCCTCTGATTAATTCTTGTTAATGAAATTACTGTTCAGAAATATCAGCGGCAAAGCGAAGATTGCAGCTAATAGCACGGCTATTGGTAAGATTTTCAACGTAGTCACTGATACTTAAGGACAGTAAGATCGTAATCATGAATTGATCAGAGGTTCCTAAATATATTTAATTGCAGCATAAGTGCCTGCTGCTATAACCCCAAGAATAAAAACAATTGCTTTCCAACCAAAACGCTTAGGGGGGCGCACCAAATTATCGTAATGTGCCTGCACCACTTTATCAAATGCAGGCTCTCTAGTTTTATCTCTGGCCTTTGGTTTAGTTTTATCCCGGAACGCTTTACGCTTAAGCGGCTTTGGTGGAACCACAACAGACTTTTCTTCATGTGGTTCTTCTACTTTTTCTACAGGCTCCCACCAATCTTCTCGAGGCAATTCGCCAGCGGCGGACTTTTTGCGCATATGCTTTTTAGACAAAACAGTAGGAGGCGTATGACCTGGAACTGCATCAGCAGGATATTTCAACTTATTAATTCGTGCTAACAAGTCTTTACCCTGTGAAGGGTTAACCATTAGGATAAACTGTGCCATTCCCCGAATGGCACGCAACATTGCAAGACCAGTTTTACCGTCCCACTGCTTATTATCGAAACCATTTTCTTCAATCTGATACACCAAGGCCCGTAAACGTCTTCGTGTTGCCCGATTGACACTCATTTTTTTATTAATCACAATGCCAGTCACTTCTTGACACCGATGCTGACGCATTATTCTGGTTTTAGGCTTGTTGATAATAAAACCTTCATCGCGAATGATCTGACGAGAACGCCAAAGTAATTTCTGTACATGTCGCGCAGGTTTTTTACTGGAAAAAGTGAGATCATCAGCATAACGAGTATAACGATAGTCCATTGCTTTCGCCATGCCGGCTAGTCGTCGATCAAGGCGTTGACAAATTAAATTACTAATGGCCGGGCTAGTCGGTGCTCCTTGTGGCAGCTTACGATGGCCACTCCCCACAAAATAATGCTGTTCATCAAGCGTGACTTGCTCAAAATCAAACTCAGTACAGACCAACCCTAAAATTGTTGATACTTGGTCACTATACCCAAAAGACTTGAACAAACCTTTTACGCGTCGATAGATAATGGTCGGAAAGAAATTTTCCAGATCAAGGTTCACGACTATCTCTGATCCTACATGACCTTTTGCATTAGTTAAAATAGACCGCCCTGCCACAAATCCATGCCCTGCAGTATGCAGGGGCAATTGATTCAAAATATTATCCAGAATCCAATATTGAAGACGTTTGAGTCGTGGCATAGGTGCCGCGATTCTTCGAACACCCCCACTTTTTTTCGACAATTCAAATTGTTTGTAATGACGTAAAGTAGAAACTTTACGGGAGAAACTCATAAATCTTAACTCTGCAAGACTAATGCCCATCGCTTGTGCCAGATCATGCGCATTAGAGAGTATTGGTAGTTTGTTGTGCTTCAATAATTCTGCATCAATAACGCTATCATTCAGATTCGCAGAGACACCTTCGCCCAAATATAATATTTCTGTCTTGTTGCGAGCTTTCCATTCATGTAAACGTTCACGCTTCGCTTGTTCGCGTGCGGCTCGATGCTCACGGTGCTGTGCTTTACGTTTATTACTTTGTTTTTTTCGTAGATCCTTGATCATATTTTCAGAATCAAGTGCCTCGACCTCATCAGCGACCAGATTATGCAACTCATCTGCTAACTCATCTTGTCGTTGCAAGATTGTCTTTTCAGAACCTGACAACTCTCCATCATCTTGCCAAAAACCCAGCAAAAGCATGTCATCATGTATTTTTTTATCGTCAGTTTCGCTCCGTATACGATCAAACAAACGCTGTCGCACGCCGCGAATAGGATCACTCATTACAATCTCCTTCAATACCACAACGTAATTTCTGATTTTCGGGGGGGCAGGATTTTATAACACGGAGAGGAAAATTAGAACGCAGCGCCAGCAAGGTCACGACCATTAAAGCAATAAGCAATATGGCCTCCTTCGTAGAAACCTCAGGACTGGGGCGCTCAGACCGACGCGGGATGCCTCTATTAGCGCTCATTGACTTCTCAGAAGTCATACCGCAATAGCGGTAATAGGGGTTGTCCCGCCAAGTAAAGAGCGAACCAGTGATGCGTGACTGTGCTAAAAACAAGAACGGCGATACACCGCTCAATAAGCAAGGTAAACATTCACTGCCGCTGCGTAACTCTAGTGTAACAGGCATGGACTTAAGTCTCAACGGACAGTCCTTCAGTGAGTACCTCAATAGTACTCACCGGCATTTCGGCACTCAAATTTTCGCGGCTCATTTGAATACGTATCGCTAACATGTGCTCGCAAGGCCCATTTTTCAATTTGTGATCCATATAGTGCTGACAGTAACAACTCGCATCAATGAGTTGCTGATCTGCGTCTATAATTAGATCAGGCTGGTAGGTGATTGCAAGGTCACGAACTGAACCCAGGACATGTAAAAATCCATCTTGCTGACGTGTTTCGTCAATATCAACCTGATGGCCATTGACCAACGCATAAGCTTTTCGCTCCAGCTCGCTGGTAAATCGATATTGATCTCCAGAGACAGGTGATGAAAACAGGTCTCTGATACGATATACATTTTTATCAAGATCGTACAAAACATGGCCTGATTGCGCCTGTACCTGTAACGCACGACGAACGACCGAAGGCTCTTCATTCAACTGAGTCGCCAGCGATTTTTCCGTATCAACACCACTTTTCTTTAATGCCTTAAGTACACGCATTTGTATAAACTCATCAATGTCATTATTAGTCGACATCAAGTTAACCATACCCTGTCGTGCCCATTGCTCTGAATGCCACCCGGTTAAGGCGAAAGTAAGCGATATTGGCCCCATATGCGCAACAAAGAAAACGGGCTCACCCGTTCCGCCAATATACACGGAAAAATCGTCGGCAATGGGAATAAGTTTTTCGAGTAACAACAACCCTCTTCTATTCCACATTCTATAGATGTGTTTATGCTCACCTGTATAAACAGAGCGCGGGCAATTAATCACGATATTCCATGGTTCCAATACAATCTTTACTGGCTCCATAGGTATCAATTCAAATCGTAATGCGCTAGGGGCACTTTTAGCACGTTGCCGGCGCAGCTGATTACAAACATTAAATAAATCCATTGGCTGCAAACGAAACTTGGACATTTTACGAGTCATTGCAGTACTTATTTGTAATAAACTTCTGACCCAGCTATCAGGTATTCCCCAAGCAAGATCACGCGCATTATCATCATCCACCTCTGTAGGTTCCCAGGCTTCTGGATCGATTCTAATAGTCGTGTTCTTATATTCACGTATCTTCTCAAACTCTCGCTTAAGCCCAAGTTCAAAATCAATATGAGTGGTGCCTTTAACTATTTCGCGAACATTATCAAATGCGGAGAAATCACAGCTTAAACGAGTATAAACAGATTCATCCTGACTAAGACTTTCAATAAATAATTCATCCGCGCCGACGGTTAAAAGGGGGTAGGCAACAAGTGCCGCTCCGTAGCGCTTATGAATCAAGTAGTCGAGATAATTACGTTTGGCTCGATAAAAATTACGTATGCGATTAAAACTATCATATTGCAATGCTCGCAAATCCTGTCGAATTTGTTTGTGCTTACCCCCTTCTGACTCATGCTTGGCCAGATATTCGGCCATCGCTTCACTGTCTCTCGATTTATACCAAAAAGCAAGTTCGCTAACGCAACGAGGTCGTACAAGATGATGATTCATAGTACTCACCTCGGCAAGTACCGCAAAAGATTCACGAAAGGCTAATGACTGATTCAATGAACCACTAAAAATAACTGGCTCGCGTAAAGTATCTGGCGCAAAAGTGACAATAGATTCATTTGTATTGTGATTAACATTAGTCTGGTGACGGAACCGAACTCTATGATCCATGGTTCACCTCATTTTCAACTTTCGATACAATTTCATTATACTGTATATCAAGTATTTGCAATGGCATTTCTATCTCACGAAAACGCCTGGAAATATCGGTCATAAGTTCGAGTATTTTATCTCGATCAGCTCGCACCATCGTAATTGATAAAGGCGCAATAATACTAATGACGATACCGGCGGATTTTTCAGAATTTTGTGACTGTTTATGTAAAAACTCATAAACCTTACGCTTCACCTGGCGCCCGCGCTGAACCATAGACAACACACTACGAAAATAATATTGTAAAGCTTCCATTCGTTCGGGCTGATCACTCGCATAGTTATCAAGAAAACCCGTGACAAACATTTGCACCAAGTGCGATGGGTGTTGGCTAAGCTTCATTAAGTATTCTACGCCCTGCCCCTCTTTGAAAAAATCCAGCATTAGTTCATGCGCATACTTCTGAACATCTGGACGTTCATTGTCGCAAATAGCAATCAATAACTCGGGAGTCCATTCTCGTTCGGTAAAATATTCAAGAAAATACTTCATGGCGAATTGACGTACAGGCTCCCAATCAGACTCCAATATTCTTATCGCCCGCATCGAGTCTTCTCTCACTCGATCAACATTAGACTCAAAAGCATTAATTGCCCAGTCACGCACTTCCATAATGTCATGATTAGCAAGTACTGCCCATTGGGTAACAGAATAGGCGCTAGCTTCACGACGATTAATTAAAAACGCACCAAACTCATTCGCCACTCGAGAACGGGCATATAACATTCTCCAGTTTGTATTCTTATCAATCAGGGAAATCACCCCGGACAGATCAATCTTTATGATATTGAGCACATCATTATGAAACCCTTGGGTTCGCTCTTTTCTGAATAAAAAGGGCACTAATGCTGCCAATATAGCTTGCGCAAATTTTTCACTGCGGGGCGCCAACACACGAATCATCGGTCGGGCCGCCTGGCGAATAGCTTCATGCTCTGAAATACAAAATGAGACAACCATTTCGGGTTGATTCAGTAAAACAGCTTCAGGCAGTTGACTAAAAAGTTTAATGCCAATTTCACGAACACTTTCTGCTCTTGCTTCCATAAGGGAACGAAAAATTTTAACCGGTAAAAATTCAGCCGATACACCGTGACTTAATATAATTTCTCCTGCAACAGCCTGCACTGCAGGTGAGGGGTGCTGCAACAGGTCTTCGATCACCTTCATTTCAATTGCGCGTACCTGACTGGAAAATTTCTGGCTTAACACCCAACTAATATCACGCACTACCGCTTCACGTTGCGGCCTACTGACTTCATTCCGAAGTAAAAAGGCAATAAGCTTGGTGATCACTAACTGTGAAATAGTTTTATTGAATTTTAATTTCTCAATGTGCTCCTTGCCCCACCTCCTCACATCTTCATAGACGCTTGTCATTACAGCAATAAAAAGTTCAGCATTTTTAGTTAGCAGGGTAACATCTTCTTCCAACCACCCGCGGCCCATCTCTCTGGCAGGTGCTGCACCAGACTCAAGTAACGCTAAAATATTTTGATTTTCAAATTGTTGGCTTTGACGTGTTTGCAGTATTTGCATGGCAAACGAAGCAGTCACTGAATAAGGTTTTTTTAACCATGCTTGTAACTCTGAGAAACTAATTTTATGCCAATACTCTTTATTATCAAACAGAGCACGACTGGTAAAACGCTGGACAAGCTCACAGCAACTATGATTAATAAGCCCCACCAATAAATCGGGACGCTGATCCCATAACTCCGGCCACGCTTCACTACGAGGAGTTTCATACCACATAAGCCCCGTTGAAGACGACTCAATATCTAACCAGGCTCGCTTACTTGGCGCCAACATATATTGTTCATCATGTTCGTGCAATATATGATTAAAGGCAATATAGGATGAAAACGCACCAAAACTTTTGGTCATCACTACAACCTGATGCCACTCACCTTCTTCGTCAGCATGCCAATCACGTATATCGGTCTGCCTGGATTGCGTTCCTTGCGCTTCGGTAAAAGGCAACAACATCCCTGCCGCCATTTCACAATAGTTTGGATGCCCAATTTCCCCTAAACGCTTCAAGTAGCGCCAACTACGCGCTTTAAAGTAATCACGTGTTTTGCTTGAATAAGTAATACGACAATCTGGTTTAGCGATTTCCTGGTCAAACTGAATAAATTCAAAACTATCAGGTAAACGGATATATTCAAAATCCCACGCAAAACGACTATACAAGGAATTTGAAGTATCAATACGCCAAGAAAGCAAACCAAAAACCTCAGCATCCATTCTAAATTCTGCAGATTTATAAATCTGGCGAAAAGCCTTAAAGTATCGACTCTTGAGTGGAATAGTACTCAGATAGTCAATCACAACTACTCGTAACCACGGCTTATGGTAAGATAATAAATATAAACTAAATAATTGATCGATCCCTTCATGGCCTGAACGAAATGCAGTTTCAAGTTCAGTAATGACCAAATGCCCTTGTTTATTGTCGACGGCTTGACGTAACGATTCGAACAAGGTTTTATAAATGCAGGAATATAATGATTTTTGTTTTTTTCCATCGGCGCACTTCAATGTAGCGTCAAGTACCATTCGCTTTACAAAGGCGGCCTCACTAGACTCAGCGAGTTTATCGAGAAATGTAATAGAACTTTTATCACTGATACGCCCAATAGACCACGCTAAACAATAATCGAGTAAATCGTCCCCCTGCCCTATTAAGCCTTGCAAATCATTTAATGCTTTTTTAATTTCCAGCTCACCAATTCGCCAAACAGCTCGTTTTAAAATCTTGGCATCTTTACTCTCAATTGCTTGATCTAACCGCGACAGCACAGCCTTCTCTCTGTCTTTAAGAGACTTGCGGTAGTTCTTATACTGTTCTTTATCAATTACCGGCATGGCTATTTACATTACTCTGTTGCAGAAAAATATACTTAATTATAGACTCTTACATATATAAGATCGCTATCGATACTTGAATTTTAACCAAGGCCCTTACGTATTGCAATCCATACGCGATAATGACTAATTCACCACCAATCAAAGGGATGCTGACGCTCAATCCCCGATAGCCCTACAAACTTCCCTCATAAGCGCATTATTCCAGCAAATACTAACGAACAAATATACTGCAACTAATGGCATCCGCAGGATTGAAGATAAAACACTCTACTTCTTAATCGAGTATTGTTTATTTTTCTCGCAACAAATAAATCGTTTCTATTATTTCTCATTAAAAATACAACCAATCAAACACTTCGTGAAAATGATGTAGCATCTCCTATACTTTTTGAACGCTTTCCCGTTTATAATCAAAAAAATTAGGGGGACACTATGAAGCACGGAACATTCAAACAACGCTTACGTTATCGTTTCGACAATTTTATTTCAAAAGGTGGATGGTCTATATTTCTCAGCTTGCTAGCTGTCTTTATTATTTCTCTGATTGTCATTTTCAGCATTCGCGCTACTATTTTCTATCTGCTTCCTGACTCATCTAAGGAATTCGACACATTCTTGCGCAACCTCTATATTTCGTTCCTGGAATTAACCGATCCTGGCAGCATGGCTCAAGACAAAAATTCATCAGGCTGGTTTAAACTGACTGCCATAATGGCAGGCATTAGCGGTATTGTAATTATGTCAATGTTGATCGCGATTGTAACGACAGCCCTTGATCAAAAACTGGCTTTTTTGCGTAAAGGTCACTCCAAAGTGATGGAAAAAAATCATACTTTGATCCTGGGCTGGAATGACCGTGTCGTTGAAATATTACGCGAATTAATTCTTGCAAATGAAAGTGAAAAGAACCCCGCAGTAGTCATCCTCGCAGAGCCTGAGAAGGAGTTCATGGATGACTTACTGAACACACAACTTAAAGAACGGCTTACCACCCGCATTATTACTCGGTCAGGCAACACCGCTTCTCTTATTGACTTGGCACGGGTATCAATCGAAAGTTGCCGCTCAGTCATTGCAGTCGCACACTGTAGTGATACAGCCGCTCTTGATCAAAAAGCAGCAAGCGATGCAAGAGTCATTAAAACGGTCCTCGGGATAATCACATCAAAGCCAGAAAGCAAAAAATTTAATATTGTTGCCGAGATTTTCGAGCCTGCTAATCGGGCGGTAGTAGAAAGTGTTTCCCCCTCTGAAGTAACCACTGTCGATACACAGGAAATACTTGCTAAACTATTAGCCCAAACCTCACGCTCAAGTGGACTGGCAGTAGTCTATGGTGAAATATTATCCTTTGATGGCTGCGAAATGTATTTCTATAACACTCATTGGAAACAGTCCAGATTTGGCGATCTGCAATATCATTTTAATGATGGCGTCCCCATAGGTATTCGCGATTCCGCTGGAAAGGTAACAGTCAACCCCGATACTAATACCCTAATGCAGGATAGCGACGACATACTCATTATCGCCGAAGATGACTCGACAATTCGTTATCAAAAAAACGTGGTCACTCAAGCTGCCAGTCTCGACCTGAAGCCAGGAAGACAGCAGACATACCAGGAGAGAACTTTGTTGCTAGGCTGGAATGCCAAGGCAGAGATATTTATAGAAGAACTTGCAGACTACGTTAAAGAAGGGTCAGTAATCGATATAATCATAAAATATCCTGCTAAAGCGATTAAAGACACCATCAAATTGATACAAGAAAGGCTAAGCCATATTTCAATAAATCTCTATAATCAAAATCCTATGCAACGTACTACGTTACTCGAACACGACCCGTTATCTTATGATGACATAATAATTCTAAGTCAAGGCGATGAGAGCAGTGACCCAGAAAAAACAGATTCTGAAACTATTATCATCCTACTACTGCTAAGATCTATATTTTCAGAGAACCCACTGAGAGCATCGAATACTACTCTTATTACCGAAGTCATGAATTCAGAGAACAAGGAATTGATCAGTCGTGCCGGGGTCAATGATTTTATTATATCTAACCGTTTCATTAGTAATATACTTGCCCAAATAAGTGAAGAACCCGACATCAAGGCGGTTTACGATGATCTGTTTGAAGAAGATGGTTCTGAAATTTATCTGAAACCATTAAGCTTATACCTGGAAACAATGCCGGAGAAAGCCGTGAAGTTTTCAGACCTCATGAACCTGGCAGGTAAAAGAAATGAAATTTGCATAGGTTTTCGAAGCCATACAGATGTTGAAGACATCAACAAAAACTTTGGAGTCAAGATGATTCCCGATAAAAATAAAACTTACCTGCTACATCCTGACGACAATTTAGTAGTCGTGGCTGAAGACGAATTGTAAATATCCCTTCACCAAGATAAAGCAGACATTTCATTTATAAAATGTCTGCTTCAGTTAATTCAAAGCCGCAATATTCAACGCTGTAAGATATATCTCATCGCGTGACTACCATGACCAACGTAACAGGCGTGATTAAACGTATATTTTCTAAGGATACTTAACGCCTTACTCGCTTCACGTCTATCATATTTGAAACGGAATATGTGTCGTCTACCTTCAGCCAGAACCCAGCGACCATTTCTAGCCCGTCGTATATGGATCAAGGCGGGGCTAAACGCTACGCAGTGCTCACCACGTAAGCGAGGAGCACTGGGCGCTCTTGAGTTCGCCAAATAATACCTAAATAACGGTCGTGGTGACCCCACGAAACATTGTTGGTTCATTCCATAATACTGTAAAACAGTTAATGCGCGCCGCGCCGAGCGTCGATGAGAAAAATGCAAAAGACGAGTGTTACCAACCACGGCCCAATGATGCCCTGCACGAACAACCACTAAATGTCCAGGATCAAATGGAGCACAGTTTTCATGTAGTGGGTTTGCCGAAACCCGTGGTCTTGCATTAGGAAGAGGTACGCCCATTCCCGTCGCAGGTGCAGTTTTAACCGCAGGCGATGGAGGTTGAGTTGCAGGTGCAGCTTTAACCGCGGGAACTGGGGGTTGAGTCGCAGGTACAGCTTTAACCGCGGGAACTGGAGGTTGAGTCGCAGGTGCAGTTTTAACTGCAGGCGCTGGAGGTTGAGTCGCAGGTGCAGTTTTAACTGCAGGCGCTGGGGGTTGAGTCGCAGGTGCAGCTTTAACTACAGGCGCTGGGGGTTGAGTCGCAGGTGCAGTTTTGACTGCCGATGTTGACTTTTTCGCGTCAAGAGTAGTATTGCCTTCAGACCCTGTCTTTTTCGCGTCAGGAGTAGTATTGCCTTCAGACTCTGTCTTTTTCGCGTCAGAAGTAGTTTTGGCCTCAGTTCCTGTCTTTTTCGTGTCAGAAGTAGTTTTGGCCTCAGTTCCTGTCTTTTTCGTGTCAGGTACTGTCTTTTTCGCATCTTCAGCGGCGGTTCCC
>VAOX01039867.1_pt1 | contig 44531 bp, 4 predicted proteins | sample 3393891 | NCBI WGS metagenome assembly VAOX01 (sample SAMN08290429, study PRJNA428436) | hydrothermal vent metagenome | isolation source: Deep-sea hydrothermal vent chimney | place: Indian Ocean: Southwest Indian Ridge | depth 2822 m m
AATCATACAGCAAATCCACATAGCTCAGATCATCTGCCAGGAATAAATTTAAGGGACTCTGTTCTGTATTGCTTAAATCAATTAACTCTGCATTGCCTGTGCTACTTTGAAGCAATAATTGTTGCTGCGCCAGATCAAAAAGGGAAAACTGCATTTCCGGGCGATACACCCAGTTATACACCGGCTTCACATCATCCGGATCAGCGCCGGAGGTTCTGGCATTGCGTTTTAACTGGTTTGTCGTTGCTTCATCGTAAATAGCGACTTTAAACGGCACATATTTTGCTGGACGCTCACCCAGTATACCCTGAATGCCTTTTGCACTGAAGTCGGACTGCCGATCTGTGGGCTGGCCACTGACATGAATATAAAAATGCTCGGCCCGATCTTCTGGAATATAAATACTTTTGGTATGTGTGCCTGGCTCTATTGAAAACTGTGCAATAAAATTCCCTATGGCGACATCTTCAAGGCGATCTATCACGGCTGGCCCGGGGACGCTATCTCTTACCACTTTGGCCAGCCTCGCGGTATAACCCGGTAAATTATCCGGCAGCGGGCTGCCATCCTGTTCATACCATTCAGTGGTAATCACCAGCAGGGTGTCGCTGGTTAATCCACTGCCTTCAAAACCCACCAGGTTATTGCGCGCCTCCCCTGCATTAATGCCCGCCTGTACATTGAATTTGCGCTCGACTTTTATTTTTAAATTCGGGGGCCGCAGTTCTATAGGGGGAATAATGGTGCCTAATGTGCCGCCGGATTTGATCGCATTGCCTTCGATCTGTGCGCGCTGGCTGCCAATATACCCGGTGGCCCGGTTGACAATCACGGTTTTGATAAACTCGCCCGGGCGAATCACATCCCGAATGGTATTGGCCTGACCGACGCTGTTATCCACCTGACGGCTTCTGGCGGCCTGATTGCTAAAAACGGCGGCATTAGCGGAAACTTCAAAGGCATTATCAAGCTTAAACTCGGTCCAGATTACCGGGTTGTTATAAAACAGGCTGCCATTGTCTGCGATTCCGGCACTGAAATCATCTCCCTGATTGCGCCCAACCAGTCGATTGATCTGTACTTTGTTGCGCTCGGACACTAATGCGCCGTTAGATTCCCGGTAGGTGAGGATATCGGTGTCGAGTAAATCCTCTTCGCTGATCTGTTGCACCAGGCCCTGGTGCATCTGCTCGGGCAGCAAGGCCTGACCATTGCGCTGCGCCTGGGTGTCGATCTGCCTTAACAGGTCTTCGTTTATGGGTTGGCCTGCTGTATCGGTCTCAATCGCGCGGCCATTTAAATACACCGCAATCTGCCCATCACTGCGCAGCGCCTGATTATCTACCACTCCATCACCGTCTAAATCCAGATCGGCAATAATCCCCAGTGGCACATAGTCGATGGGATCGAGGGCGTATTCGGTGGTATCCGCTAACGCAATCGGGCTACCATCAAGTTTAGTCAATCGGTTGTTCTGACCACTGAGCATCAGCATATCGACAATGAAGTTATTGTAGTATTGCTGGCTGGCGGTTCTGTTTCGAGCCAGGGCACTAACCGCACGGCTTAGCCTGCTGCCGACCTGATCAAAACCCACACAGGTATCACTGGTGGGGCTGCGAAAATACCAGCTGCTAAAGGGTTGCTGTGCGCGGGGGTTAAAACTGGTGTATTGCAACTCCATATGCACTGAACTATAAAAGGTAGATGAAAAACCCGGGCAGGGCGGGAGCTGGGCATCTATGTAGTAATAGCCTGTGGGGCTTACAAAGGCGGCATCTTTATCAAAAAAACTGTATTGCACCCGAGCCCCCACCATGGGCCCCAGCAGACGTTCATCACTGTTGCCTCGAAATATATTCTGATCATTACGGCTGCCCAGATCACTGCCGTCTTTCGCGCCAAACATCGCCACCCGAAAGGCGATGCGGTTTTCGGATTGAAACAGCACCTGGCCTGCCTGATCAATTAGCACAGACTGGATGAGTGAGCCCACTGCGGTGGTGGTGGTATCTTCGTTGTTGAAATCTACGGTGGCTTCAAGTAATACATCACCATTGGCACTCAGTAACTGACTTTTATTATTCACCCGTTTGACTGTAGACCCCGGATTGGCTGTTTTTAACTGCGCAAACCGATTAAAAAAACCACGGTAGCGATCACCGCTTAGAACCTGCGCATTAACCAGTCCATCCACAGCCTCGCCATATTGCTGTAGCACATTACCAAAGGCATCCACTTCGGCATAAATCGGCTGCCCACTCGGCCCAGTGACCAGGTTGCGTGCACCCACATAACCGGCTTTCCAGATTTTTCCTTCTGAATTGGTCACCACGCTGTAAACCGGCTGGCTGAATAATAACCCCAGCAAAGTAATCACTGAAAGCGTAGTTAATAATGTAGTTTTGATGCTGTTTATCCATTTCATGGGTTTAGTCCTGCCTTTAATTCTTCCAGTCCAATGTTTCCATCTACATAATTTTGCAGTAATGCCTGCTGTTCAGGTAGCACCAGCGCATAGCCCACATAGGACAGTTCATTGAGCTGTACATCCAGCTGGCTAATGACATGTCTGTTCTGGATGCTGCCTACGCCTACGGGCATGAGCAATTCGGCATCACTGTTATAACCCAGCAGCACAACCAGTGTGCCATCCTGGGGGATATAGTCGTAGCTGTCATTCAGGGTAGGCATGGTGATATCTATGCCTACCGGGCCGTTTACTTTTATGCCCATGGGCTGAATGCCGTACATCCAGTGAGGGATGGCGGCACTTAAACTGCCATAGGGCAGATTGCCGTATTCGATAAACTGCACATGCACATCGCCCTGCTGTCGGCCCTGTTGGGCGCTGCTTCCAGGGAAACGAAGCGTGGCCTGGCTGAGGTCTATTTTTAATTCGCCTTCAAATAATGACGCGCTGCTGCCGCTGTTAATGCGGCTAAAAGGGGCGTTCTCATAGAGCACCTGTAAGGCACTCACGGGCAGTTTGTTAATGCGGCCTTTTTCTATATTTAACCAGCGCTCCAGCACACCATAACGGCGATCTTTTAAGCCGGCATTAATGAGCATTTTATAGCGGCCTGCGGGCAGGGCATTTTTAGCTGAGTCGCCAAATCCAAAGCCGAAATTGCCGTTGTCGTTGGTGATTGCGGTTCGACCCAGCTCGGGGATGCTCACTTCGATGCCATCAATCGGAATCTGGTTGCTGGCAACCACGGTGCCCTGCGCGAATGTGGGCCGTTCACGTACGCTAAATGACAGCTGGCTCAGGAGCTGGTTGTTGTAGCTCACATCAATAAATACGCTGGCTCCGTAGGCGAATTCCCGGGCGGGGCTGAAACTGACCAGGGTGTCCTGGGGGAAGAAGGATAATCCACCCGGTACGGCTTCACGGCTGCGATCTATATTAATCAGTTCGACCTGCTGGTTTTCCAGTGCACTTTTGCCTGCCAGTGCTGCGAGGTCGTAGTTCTGGCCACTGTAGGTCTCATAGACATCCACCTGGAGCAGGCTGCGATCAATGGGCCGATTGAAAAACAGGCTGATCGGCAGATGTGGCTCGGCGGTGGTGGATTCATTGGCCGGGGTGGTGCTGCTGACCTGCAATGGAATCTGTTCGGCATTAATCAGGTTCACCGTTACGCTGGCTTCAGAGAGCAATGCGCCGGTGCTGTCGGCGACCTGTATTTTAAGCCTGTGCTCGCCTTCGGTGGTGGGTATGGCGAGGCTGTGCTGTGCGGTGCCATTGATGACCGTCATTATCTGCGGGGCATCCTGCTGGTGTATGACACTGACCTGCTGGTCGGCCTGCCAGCCAGTGAGGCGTGCGGTGATGCTCAGCGGGTAGCTTGCGCCCTGCGCTGCAAATGCGAGTGAAATATCTGCATTGTCTAATGGGGCGATAATTTCAATGGCAACTGCGACATTGGCAAATACGATGAGCGTTTGCTGTGTTTGCTGGCCGGCCTGATCCCGGGCGGTGAGGATGAGGGTCTGGTTCTGTTGTGAGGGCAGGGTGAGTGCGGCATCGAATGTGTAGCTACCGGCCACTACTCCCGGTAATAAATCGACAGTCTGACCATTAATATCCAGCCCGGCAATATTATTATCCGTTACAGTGCCACTGAGGGTGTATGGATTTGAGCGCACGGTATTGACCTGTGGCGAGGCGAGCAGGCTGGCATCACTGAGAGCAAGTTGCGGGGCCTGAGTGTCTTTGATTATGCTGTAGCCCTGTGTGGTTGCCAGGCCATCGGTGTCGGTGGCGACAATATTCACTGTCTGCTGGCCTTCGGCTACTGTTGATAGATCGAGATTGTATTCAAAGGCTAATGTGCTTTGCGTGCCGCTGCTGGCCACCAGGGTGGCATTTGCCTGGATGCTGTCAATGCTACTACTCGCACTACTGGCCGTGCCACGAATAATTACAGCATTTGCGCCAGTTACTGTGGCGGCTGCGGGGCTGATTACATTGATTGTGGGTGCGCCCGTTTGCTGATTGGTGGCCTGCGTGTAGGTGATTTGCAGCGGGGCAAGGTCACTGCCCAGGGGGCTGTCTACACTGACTGATAAGGTATTCACGCCGAGCTGTAAGTTAATATTGTTAAAAATGAAACTGTGTATGTCGGGCTGTGCAGTCGCGCTGGCAAAAATCTGCTGGTTGCCCAAACTGATGCGCAGGGCATCTGATGCCTGACTGCTGTAGATCAGCCCGCTGATATTTGTCTGACTGTTATTCGTAGTGCTGCCGGTTTGTGGCGAGCTGATTTCTATTAGCGGTGCAGCCGCTATATCCCGGTTTACGGTGATGTTCGCCTGACGGGTATTGCCCAGCTGATCGGTGGCAGTCGCGGTTATAATATTGCTGCCAACCTTTAGAGGCACTTCAATATTAAAACGCTGGCCTGTAATCGCAGCCGTAAGACTAACGCCGCTAAAACGATCATTTTGCAGTATAACCGACTGAATGCCGCTGCCATTCACATCGTCGCTTACATCACCCAGCAGGGTTATCTGTGCCTGCGAGGTACTGCGGGTAGCTGCGCCATCAATGTTAATAAGCGGCGGTGTACTATCGGGCACCACGCTGAGTTCAATCGTGGCACTTGCGTTCTGCGCGGTGTTTTCGCTAACGGTAATTTGCCAGCTAAGGCGCTGTGTGGCGGGCAACTCCAGGGTAAACTGCCCGCTACGGGTAATCTGGCTAATACTGACTGGCTGATTATTGATGGTGGTGGTGGCGGTGATTGTGACACCCGTTGTTGCATTTCTGTAGAGCCCGTTAATTTGTGCCCTGCCCTCCAGCAATGCAAATTCTGTTATTTGCAGCCCACCGTCTGGCGTTTGATGGGCATTGTTAATGCGCAATATAAGTGGCGCACTCCGTAGCACGAGGCTTTTTTCCGCTGTCAGTGGCCCTCTGACTTCAACAGTTTCGCCACTGAAAGGGTTGGTGTATTGAGCCAGTGAAGCCACCTGATAGATAACAAATGACTGACTGGCAAGGTTTTCCTCTGTGTACTGATTAGTATTAACAGCGGTCAGAAAGCCGGGGATACCGCCATTAAAACTTCGATAAACCTGGTAGCGCATCCCTGCGATGGCCTGCCAGTTCAACTGTAGCGTCGGGCCCTGCACCACACTGGCTCGCTGCGCTCTACTCTGCACTTTAGACTGTGTAGCCGGTTGTGTATTCGACTGCGCACTGTTCAACACCGCAACCGTAAAATTCTGCACTGGCGTTGTATTAAATGCAGCAAACAGTTCAACCACTTCGCTGCTTTGCCCTTCTATTGCATTGTTGTCCACTGCAATCACTTTATAACGGTAACCTGCACCGGCCACCAGTGTGCGATCGGTGTAACGCGGTGTGTTTAACAGGGCGCTATTCTGTTTTATCCAGGTGTTATCCGCCACGCGATTGCGATACAGGTTATAACCTGCAACCAGCTCTGCGCCCAGAGTATTCTCGCCCAGGGTATTCTCACTCAGGGCATTCCACTGGAGCTGGGCATCGCTTGTTTGCAGGCTGACCTGCAAGCCTGTCACAGCAGGCAGCTTGCTGCGCGTGGCATCATCCGGCCAGGTATCCTGATTATTCGGCACACCATCACCGTCTCGGTCTGCCTCGGTCACATTTGGCCCAGATGGCGGCTCGGGTGGCGGCTCGGGTGGTGATTCGGGTGGTGATTCGGGCGATGGAACCGGCTCAGGTGCTGCATCGGGCACCGTGGGCTGCGCATCCTCTTCATTGCTTATGCCATCGCCATCTATATCAGGGTCCGCGTTATCACCTATGCCATCTCCATCCAGATCGCTGGTTTCGGCGGCATTATCTGGAAAGGCATCCTGCGTGTTATCCACACCATCACCATCTCGATCTTCATCCCGGGCGTTAATGATTCCATCGCCATCCAGATCGGCAAAATTTCCTGTATTATCAGGCGCATTATCGGTGCAGGCTGTTAATAAAAGCAGAATTGTTGCAATCGTCAGCAGGGGTTTAAACATGGTATACATCGTCCTTAATTACAGAAACGCTCAGCGCGCCCCATTCACCAGACAGGCTCTGGCTGATAAGCCATTGCCCAGGTGCCCTCATGTGCTTTGCCTTAAACTGTCCCTGAAAGTTATTCATTGTCTATCAGGTACTCTATTTTTGCGTTTTCTTTGAGTGTGCGGGTCTGCTGCTCTATGGCTTTTTTTAATGCCACCGGTACCAGCATTTTCCTAATCTCGGCCTGCACTGCCGATAAGGGCTGAGGGGCAATCCGGGTACGCTCAAGCAGTTTCACAATATAGGGCCGGCCCTGCTGTATAAACAGCGCGGAGGCCTCACCTGGCTGTAAACTGGCCAGTGTTTTTTCAAGTTCTGTATTTACTGTGCCTGTTCTCAGATGGCTTCTCTGGTAGTTCAGGGCAAAAGCTTTTTCAGCGAGACGCTTGCGTATATCATTTATCGCCGCTGTTTTATCCAGCGCACCATAGGCCGTCAGCAGTTTGTTTCGCGCTGTTTCGTCTAATTTTTTCGTCGTGCTTAACAGTTCATATTCCATGCGCTGTGCGGCACCGAATTTTTCCGGGTGCTGGCTGTAATATTGCGCAATCATTTCATTATTGACGGACGCAGATGTAATGCTGGCTTTAAGGTAATCATTTACAATTATTTTTTCCTTATATGCTCGGGCCTTTTGCTCATATGACCGCTTCTTCGCCTGATCAAACGCCTGCTCGGCCTGCTGTTTTATTAAACGACTCATCACCATACTTTCCAGTATTTTTCTGCGCTGTGCTGGCTTTAGCTGACTGGTTGCCTGTTTTTTGCCCATGAGTGTTTCTACATTGGCCGCCAGCTGGTTTTCTGTTATGGGCTCGCCATTAACAGTGGCCAGTATTTTTGAACTATCCGAAATACCGGCTGGTTGTGTGCTGCTCGATTGCGTACAGGCTAACTGTGTACTGGCCATCAACAACAACACCTGCAAACCTGTAAACAACTTTATGTTCTTAACCATGGTGAGCATTAACCCTTAACTTCAATTTTTATAGTGGACTGGATTTTTTGCATTTCAGCGGCTTTTGCCTGCTGGCGCAGTTTATAGCGAATATCGCCTTTCACTGCTTCAAGTGGCTTTTTAATCATTTTCGGCTTTTCCAGTAATTTAACAATGTGGTAGCCAAAGGGGGTTTCAAATGGTTCGCTGTACTGGCCTTCTTTTAATGCAAAGGCGACTTCGGAGAAACCCTGATTAATCGCGCCGAATTTAAGCCAGCCCAGATCGCCGCCTTTTTTAGCGGAGTGTTTATCTTCAGAGTTGTCTTTGGCCAGTGCTGCAAAATCGCCATTGGCTTTAAGCTTTGAGTACACTTCCCGAGCTGCGGTTAATCTGGCAAGGCGTTCATTTTCATTCATGCTTTTATTTAAACGAAACAGAATATGCGCAATATGTGCCTGTTTGTGCTCATAGCTTTTTGCATTGGCAACATAGTAGTTCTGCACGGCCTGATCGGTGACAGCATCTTTTAAGTATTTCTCAAAATATCGACTGATAACCATCTGTTGTTTAAAGTCGTTTACTTCGGCTTCAACCAGGTTTTTGTCGAGTATTTTTTTATCCGCCACACTGCGCATTAAAGCTTCTCGCTCAAGATACTGTTTAATCAGCTCGGCACGATGCTTATCGTCTTTTATTGCGATGCGTTTGAACTTTAGCCAGGCATCGAACTGCTCAACGCTGATATTATCACCGTTGATTTTTCCGATAGATTCACCGCCACCAGAGCAGGCACTTAAAAACACTGCCAGCAAAGCTATTACTGCTAATTTTTTATACATAATTCATCCTGTTTGTTTATCTGTTTAGTTGCTCGCTAAAAGCAGCCGCCGCCGCTGCCAAACTGCGGGATATCTCGGGTAATTTCTAAAAAATACGGCAAGGTATCTGACGACTGAGTATTAACGCCCTGTATTGCATCCTGAACTGACAGGGGGTCTGCACTGATGACTATTATATAATCACCCGCCGGCAATATCTCAAGAAATGCCGGGTTAAAGCTACACTCGCTCGCACTATAAGTTTCCGTATCAATATAACTGGATTCGCATATCAGGCCGGCAGGGGCTTCTCTGCACAGTTCTGCACCGCTATCACTGCCTGGCGCAAGTTTAGCAAATAAGCGCATCTGCGCATTTACAGAACCCGACATCATAGTAACTCGGCTGGGCTCTGACAGGCTAAAGGCATAATAATCAACCGTGCTTTGCACAGGGGTTACTGAACTCACCTGCTCAATTGAACCATTGACTGCCAGGGCGAAATCATCGGATGCTGCTGCATCAGCCATTGTTCCCTCGATTGAGTAACTCGCGGCCTGGTTCGGGAACTCAACGGTGCCATTAATGCCGGATATCGCGGATCCAATCGACAAATAATCGACGCCCAGGGCAATAATATATTTTCCTGGCTCCAGTGTCCGTATAATGGGCAAACTGTTAAAGTCCGGTTCCATATATATATCGCCACATATCGTTCCTTCAGGTGTTTCACCACACGCAATTCCCTCACCGGTATCGGTCAGCCCTTCGCGGATTAAAAACAAACTAAAAGAAGTCCCTGTATTACTGGTCTCTTTAATATTGATTAATACATCCGAACGCTGATCAATAATAAAACTATGGTAGACAACCGACCCCTGGCCTGCATCCGTAATATTACCTGAATCTTTAAACAGCTGAACACTTTCTGCGGCAATGCCGAGCTGGAAACTATCGGCGGATGCCGTGGCTGCACTTGCCGCATCGACACGGGTATTACTCAGATTAGCAGCCATAATACGATCCCCGCCAAAATCTACTGAGGCATTATTAATCACCTGCACTGTTTTAAATCGGCGCACGCCTGTTAAATCATTTCCCACAGTGGCGAGCGTGTTTAAATCATCGAAGCTATAAACCGTGAGTGTATTCAGGTTATTGCTAACAACTTTGTATAACTTGCCTGCAATATCACTGGCATCCAGATCAATCTCTATGCCATCAATGCCTCTATCATCCCCCTGACCCGATGCGACCCAGGGCGTGCCTGCAACCGTTATTTGCCAGATCGTCTGGCCTGAATCAGCTATGCCGGTACTGGTTATTGCGGTTATTGTATGACGACCAACCGCGCGAATGTGTGTGCTGCCCGGCTGTGTTTCATGGTTTGCATTATCAACCAGCAAGTCTCCACGATTATCACCTGTTGCCAGACCTTTCTGAATATAAATAGTGCCGGCTCCGCCATTACGCCCCTGTGTATCCGGGCTGGTTGTAATCATGCGGCCCGCATAGAGGCCGCTATCAAAGCGACCTGAAAGCGTTAATGTATAATCACCGGATGTAGCACCCTGGGGTTTAAAATCTATACCACTTACCGCTTCATCAATGCTTAGATTTAAATACCCCACAACTGCCAGATAGTTGCCCGGCTCAAGCGTGTTAAAACTGTTATTAATCAAATCATCTGCGGTTAAATCACCATCGTCAATAAATAAATACACCCTCGAACGGCCAAAGTCTGTCGAAGAAACCGCACTGTCAACACGTTGCGCCGCATCCAGCGTAAAGAAATGGTACTGAACACTGCCTGGCTGACCTGAGGTAGCCAGTGTACCCGTAAATTGCTGATTAACACGGGGTAGCCCTGTGACTGACGCCACTATATCCTGCTCAGATGTTAATAAACTAATGCGCCCGCCACCACCGATCGTATCCGTTGCAAGGTTATCGATCGAACCCTCTGCATAAGCTTCAATAGAGCCAAAACCATTTAGTCCCACGGTTGAGCGGCCGCCCGTGAGACCAAGATAAATACTTCCACCCGCACCGCCACTAAAGCCGCTTGCGCCTTTTTCACCATTGGCACTCATAATGCCATCAATGGTCAGTGTGTCGGTTGTGATTTCAATAATTCCGCCACCACTGGCTCCATTACTGCCACCACCGGCGGTGCGCGGTGTTTCATATCGGCCATACGATGCGCATTGTGCCAGTGTGCCGGTTTCGCCTGCATGACAGGCGGAATTGCCACTGACATCCAGACTGAAGTCCGGGCCGGTATACATTTCCGGGTAGCCTTTGCCCGTCAGATTAATACTGGAAGTTTCATCAATATTCACACGTAATGTATTCAGTTTAAGTGCATAGAGGGTTTGCGAAGCAATATCGGCATCTGGCACGGTCAGTGAAGCGGTGTTCTGAAGGTTTAAACGGCCTGTTATCTGCAAGTCACTGTTTAACCCCAGCACCAGCTCAACACCATCAATTGTTAAACGCCCCGCCAGCATATTCTGCGCTGTAATCTGGCTCTGCCCTGTGCCATCAATATTGACATTGTTATCGACTTCAATTTCAAACACCGTATTAATAACACCCTGCTGCATGTGCAGGCTGTTCATGCGCACATCTTTTTCATAAACCACGGTTGTATCAATAATTTCAATATCACCGAGCTGCAACTGATCAATCAGCGTAAGGTTAATGTCCTGCTGATAAACACCGAGACTAATGCTTAGCGTTGCCTGGCCTTTGGACAGCAACTCATAACCCACACCAGGCGTGTAACTGGCCACTGAGTTATCCGAGCTATCAAACTGTATCTGATCAAGCAGGGCCTGGTTCATATCTATAAATTGCGTCACGCCATTAATTAAGGCGACGGCCGTTACAGAGGGTATAAACGGTTCTGGCAATGTATCCAGATTAATCTGAACAAAGCGTGGAGAGACGTCAATGCGCTGAATCAGGTTAAGATCAATTGTCGTTACCAGTGGATCAACCGGATCACTGCCTGAGTTAATTTCCACTAAATCCGGTATGCCATCACCATCTGTATCAATTAAGGTCGGGTCGGTTTTAAACTGATTGACTTCATCGCCATCCGTGATGCCATCACGGTCGGAATCGGTGTTATCAATAATGGAACCCGCCAGGGTTTCCTGAGCATTGCTCAGACCATCATTATCAAAATCTTCATCGCCGTCATTAACGCCATTGCCATCTGAGTCCTGCACTGTGGGGTTATAGCCCACACGAATTTCATCTGCATTAAGCACGCCGTCCTTATCAAAATCGCCGTCCCGAGTGAGCACCCGTATCTGCACCTGATTGGCCAGCGCTATTTCCCGACCATCCATTTGCCCACTGGCACTCACCGTAAGCAGCTCACCATCCTGAGCCACTGTGCTGGACAGGAATATCGACTGATTAGGTGAGAACCAGTTTCTCGATGCATCACCATTGAGCAATACGGGTCGGCTAATATCAGATACATTTAAAATATTTCCCGCCGCATCGCTACCCATTATAAACTCAAGTGAAACGAGTGAATTTACCAGACCATATTCTGCTACCGGTGTTCTAATGGCGGCAATGCCGGTACAGATCTGCTCTGTCTGCTGAATAATCGGCTGCTGATTCACCACATCAATCAGGTTTGTCTGCTGTGTGCTGTAGTTATAACAACGGTTCATTTCAAACTGATGGTTAATGGGTGTAAAGACCAGCTGATTTGCATTAATAACAATATTCCCCTGCACTGGCTGTGTGGTTACGCCATTAATAAAGTCCAGTGTAACGGGCGTTAGTGTTTCAACTTCACCCACTGGCAATACACGTTGTTGTACATCCGTTGTAAACTCAAACACTAACTGAGTAATGGTTTCGCTGGTTTCATCCCAGACAAAGCGGCTGCGCTCAACGCCAATGGGAGCCTGCGCAAAGTTAAATGCACGCGTTACATTAGGCACATTTGCAACCGGTGGCTGCACATCCAGCAGGCTAAGCGTAATATCTTCGGCGACCTGATCGCTTAATGCGAAATTCAACAGCCCCTGCTGCATATTCAGCGTAATACTCGTTGCCTGACGATCAATTGTGGCACTGCCATCAACCCCCAGGGTAATTGCAGGATCGGTATCAATGCCCGCCAGTTGGGTAATGCGATTACCAAAGGCATCTTCCAGTTGCAGACGCATAGAAACCACTTCGCCTACTTCTAATACTGCACTGTCGCCGGTTCGAATATTGGTCTGTGAAAGCTCGGCAAACACAAAGGCTGAGGGTGGCCCCACCTGAGTGGCAAACGGAATTGAACCTGCTCTTCTCCTGCTGGTTGTACTATCACCATCATCATCATATTGATTAACAAGATCGTTCACAGGATGCGTAATTCGCACCCGATAATTGCCAGGTATTGTACTGGTGGTGAGTGGCACACTCGCTTCACCATTAACAAAGGTGACGGTGGCCTGCTCACCCTGCACAAGTGGCTGAATACTGATATTATCCGCAAAACCAAAATTAAAACCGGGTTCTGTGATGCTAAGCACAACCTGCCTTGAGTTCTCCTGAACAACCGGGTTTCCATAACGATCAAACAGGTGAAGTCCTATTGTTGCCTCATCTGTAACGGTTAAATCTGCAACGTAGTCGATACGCATATCTCGTGGTGAAGCCGCCGTCAGTACAAGTGTGTGCTGTATGACAGGCAAAGCGTCTAACCCGGCGGTTAGCTGATAGGTACCACTAGTTCTGTTTAATGGGCGATAAGTCGCCAGGCCATTGGCATCCGTTAGAGAAACAAGGGAATTAGATACGTTTGATGCACTGTCAATAAACTGCCAGCTAACACGCTGAGCAGCAACGGGCTGTGCGCTCGCATCCACGACTCTCACCTGCATTAAAACACTATCTCCGGCGGTGATCTGTAATGGGTTCAGTGTAAGGTCTCCGCCATCAAAAAACTGAATATCATTTGCAGAGCCGGTTAACTGAATGGTTTGTAGCGCTGTTTCACTGCGCTGACCCAGACGATCAGTAAAACGCAATTTATACTGATACGCACTCCCATCACTCGGCATTGTGACACTAAACCCATGCACCAGGCCAACAGCCGTTTGCACGGTGCCAATTAGCTGCTCACCCTGTGCATTTATCTCAAACAGATCGCTGACCAGATCAGCCGTTAATCCATCATCCACATTTCTTATATCAAACCGGATAGAAACCGTTTCACCGAGGAGTGCATTATTCTGTGTGGTATTTGTCGCCAGAGTTGCATCCGGTGCCTGATCCTGCACAATTAAGATGTCCTGTTGCAGGCTATGCACCTGCCCTGAGCTATCTGTAACGCTCACGGTTACGGGTTCCACTACACTACTGCTAATGCGGGCACTGCGTATATCGTCAAGGGTATACACTGTATTTATGGTGGACAGATTCACGTCAAAATGCGTTGTTAAACCATTCCAGAGAATATCAAGATCTGTAATTTCCAGATCATCTACAGCAGACACTGAAATTGTAAACTGGCTTTGCTCCAGCACCTGCGCGGGCACATTAATGTTGTTAATCACCGGCGCTGCATCGGCTAAAGTACTGTAAACAGATGCGCTATCCAGTGCATTACCCGCGCCATCCTGAGCCGTCACACGGTAGGTGTATACTTCTCCAACAACAGGATTACTTTCTGTATACGTTAATACCCCGGCACCACTTCGCGTATCGACAATAAGCCCATTGCGCCAGAGTATGGCAACATCAATATGACTGTCATCACTTATATTCGCACTTACGGTAAACGGCTGACCGGCTACCACCGTTGTGTTTTCAGTATTTCCATCCAGCGCAAAGACCACCTGAGGAATAGCCGTATCAATGAGTCGTGAGATCTGCATGGGTACAGATTCGGCTACATTACCGTAAATATCAATTGCTCGTGCTTTTACAAAGTAACCGTGTTCATTCGCGCTAAAAACATCATACAGTATGTATTGCGCATGGCTCAGGCTATCGAACAACTGATAATTTCCATCCACCTGTGAGGCAATATAAAATTCAACCTTGTCTATTATCTGGCTATTATCTGTAAGTCTGGCGGTCATTTTTACCGGTTGAGGCAGGTAGTTATTTTCAACCTGCAACTGAACGCTGAAATTATTTTCCGGCAGATTACTATCCTGCAAGCGCTGTTGGCGTAAGGCCGCGCTCAGGACTTCTCCCCACACAGTTTCAAGCTGAATATTTACATTGAAGTTCTGACCATTTAACAGGCCCTCTGGCAAACGCACTCGGTTTATAGCCGCGTTTGCGCTGGACTGTAAAGCGAGCTGGCCATTAATATAAAAGTTTATGCGGTTTATTCCATAATCATCCAGCAGGGCAAAATCAATCTGATCTGTATACTGATACAGATGATTCTGTACCGGAGTCTGTAAGCTTATATCGGTACCAGCAACTAACTGAGGTAATTCAAACAGGCGCACGCCCTGAGCCGCAAGCCCGATTAACATTCGATTGCCTGCAACGGCGATGCTGCTCACTGTTTCGCCTGTGCTGATATTAAATCCGGGCAACAGGCTCATATTATCAATATCCAGTGCCTGCACCTGTTGTTGCTGAGAGAACCAGATACGCCCCTGCCGATAGTGCAATGCGCTAATCACGCCTTCAGCCGTATAGTTTTGCTGCTGAAAATCATTCAGCGAAACACGCGTAATTAAATTATTCTGTGCAAACACCAGCCAGTCGCCGTTAACCACAAACTGCGTGATGGCAGACGTGTGCCTGAATATTTCAGTGGCTGTTAAATTTCCGACGATATTATTCTGAGTATCAATACGCTGCACCGAACCATCACTCAGTGCAATGAAAAACAAACCGCCTGCGGCCTGTATAGCTGTAATGTTTTCACTTTGATTAATCACCAGCTGCTGTGTTGTGGTGGTATCTGCCAGTGAAACAATATGCAGGGTATTACCCACACTGGCCATTAACACCTGTTCGCTAACCACAAAGCGCTCATAACGACTGCCCTGTAAAACATCCCGGCTTTGCTGGCGAGTATTGAGAGCGGTTATTTTCAGAAAATCTGGCTGTAATAAATAAGCCGTGGTGGCAGAAACCGCAACCTGTGTCACCGCCTGTGTGTAGGCGGCGGGATAAACGGATTCTACCCAGTTGCCTGTTTCATTCTGCTGGTAGAATATCGCGCCATAGAAATCCGCAGCCGCTACATAAACACCGTCGCTAGCGGCCACCTGGTTAACAACCCCCTGAGCCTGGGTTGTCCGATAAAGTTCCGTATTAGACGTTGTTTGTGGCTGTAGATTAATAATGCGCCCATTACTGCCCCCTGCCCAGAGCCTTCCCTGTGACAGAATAGCCTGACGCAGATCACTGCCAGAGTTCAGATTATACCGGCCTATAATAGTTATATTTTGCGGGTTATGAGCATCTGCAATATACAGTTGTCCGTTATTTTCAGACCCATTATTTTCAGAACCAGGCAGCAGCATATAATCCTGCAGCTTAATTATTTTCTCCGCACTGACACCGAGTTCAGTCGTCTGCTGTTTCAGGTTTTTATCCAGCTGCAACAGATCGCCATTTATCTGCGAAAGATACAGATAATCCGAGCTGGCAAACAGACTGCTAAACACACCTGATGCCGTTAATTTCAGTGTCCAGTCAACTGAATTATTGTATATGCGTAATTGCTCTGAACTTAGCACCGCAATATTATCGCGCCAGTTGGTAACATCCAGCAATTGCCCGGAGAGTACAATGCTGCGATCAAATTCAAATGATGTGCCCAGACGCCGGTAATGTTCAAGGCTATCATCGTGCAATATGATCAATGAATCTGCCGTCACCCGTAAACCTGTGATTTCATCTAACACCAGCAGCTGAGAAATAACCTTATAGTTATCCTGTGGATCGAGAACCTGCAGGCCAACACCATCAACGCCAACCAGTAAATAGGCATCAAGGTGAGCCATTGCGGTGATACGCCCGGTAAGTTGTGCCAGTACCTGAGCCTGGGTATCCACGATCTGACTGCCCTGTGCAAACCAGGCCTGGCCGACACCGGCCAGGGCATTATCAAACACCAGCGTATCTGTCGATACCTGCATACGCCAGGGGCTAAGCACACGAACTGTTCGCTGCTCGGTGCGTTGATTGCCCAGACCATCATCTACTGTAATATTGACCGTTAGCTGTGTTGCTCCCGCCGGCACACTCAGCTCAACCGACTGATTGCCCGCCGCCAGCAACTCAGCCGACTGATCCTGTATGCTAATGGCTGGCGTGGCATAAGCGGGCTGTATGTTTTCGACAGCCACCTTCAGTAAACTACCTGAGATAATCTCTACCGGCAGGCCTTTTAACGTAAATGTGGGTTGCGCCAGTGCAGGCTTCAGTAAAATACTCTGTTCGGTTTCTGTGTAACGATAGCGTTCGGTGTAATAGGCACGCGCACGAACCGTGAGTGTCTGCTGCTCAGTCACCGCAGGCAGGCGTATTTCAAAACGTCCCGCGGATTGCTGAACAAGGTATTGTGCCAGTGGTTTGCGGTTAGCGCTCAGCAGGGTTATTTCAATATAACGCAAGCTGCCTGCTTCGTTTTCTGTGGCCCGGTACTGAATGCTCGCGCTGTCACCTTCTGTAAAACTGCTGTTGGCAAGTGGTTGCAGGAGTGTCACAGAATCGCCTGACGCATCGTTGTTCAGCAGTGTAAAGTTCTGTGTGTCTGTCACCGTGCCATTAACAAGTGCATTAATAGCAAGCGCTGTACCGGTCGCGGGAAGCTGTAACCACTGATAGCTGATTAAGCCATTATTTTTGCTGCCAGCAAGTGTGTTCGTCTGTTCGCTAACCTGTACTGATCCAGCACGTTCATTGATATCCATCTGCACTCGCACAGGCACCCGCGCACCCAGACTGGCGCTATAACCCGTCTGTGGTTCGATAATGCCTGTCCCGGGTGCAATCGCATCAACCGTCAGTGTTTGCTGCTGGCTATTTGCACTTCGATCCGTTTGCTGTACGACAATAGATGTGCCATTGATGCTTTGCCGCTCAATAAACCATGTTTCGCCTGCACCATTCCAGATGGGCTGTACGGGCAATAAATTACCCGATGAGTCACTGAAATAAACCGCCTCTCCACCCAGTGTGGTCGATGGGCTGAACCCACTTACGATAACACCCATCGGTGTTTCTGCCGATACGGGATTAAAGCTGTCTGGTTGCGCAGTAACTGATAATGCCACACTGTCTATCTGCTCACTGCTCTGAATATACAGTGCGCTGCTGTTAAACAGAATGTGATCTGCATTATCCGCGAGTATTCCCAGCCGCTCATTATCTCTATAGGCCTGCCAGCTGCGCACGCCATATGGGCCATCAACAAGTAACCAGTTCAGCTCACCATCAAAAACCAGTCGGTTTATTTTTGCACCTGGCTGAATGCTGTATTGCAGTGTTAACTCACCCTCTGCGCTCACCTGATAAACATCGGCCTGCTGAGCTGTCAGTGTAATTAACTGCTCACCACTGGCAATAATCTGGCTCTGCCCACCCAGTGCGGTAAAGTATTGTTGCTGTAAATGCAGGTACTCATTTTCTGCAATAATAAAGTTATAAACACCTGACTCAGACAGAACAGATAAAAGCTGGCGATCGACCGAGGCATCAATAATATCTTCGGCCAGTACATGCCCAACCACATCAATCAAATCTGTACCATTAAACTGATAGGCCGAGAGCAGACGTCCATTTCTAATAAATATATTTTTACCATTACCGCCAATAATCTCGCCATAAATGGCAAATTGCTGCTGACCTGCAAAGCGGTTGCCCACCTGCAGGGGCCAGATATTCATATAACGGTTACCGTCCTGCTCCAGCTGGGCCAGCAACAGGCTACCGGTGAACCAGATATTTTCTATGCGGCCACTGCCAGACTGATCAATAACACCATCAGTATCACGTAGCTCATATCCGCCATTTAATTTATTAACCACCCATAGCAGACTATCCCCTGCTGATTTCAGGCCTGGCACGACAAGCATCTGCGCTATCTGACTGCTGTTATCTGCACGGCTATAAACAGTCCTGCGCTGATCTGACAGATAAGCAATTTTATTAAGCTGTATATTATTCACCGATTCATTTTGCGAACGATCGCGCAAACGTGTTTCGACTTTAACGCCACTGCCCTGGTCGCCAATAGCCATTCTGAACGGCGTACCTCCCAGTGCGAAACTATTGCTCGGTGCAGTTGCACTTGCCGGATCAAATACATTAATACGTGAGCTTTCACTAAAATCAGCCATTGTCGATGGCACAGGCGCATCAATCCAGAGTTGTGTGCCCGTTAATATATTCTGTTGCGGCAGAGTTACGACACTGGCCACTTCAGTAATTCCACTATCAGACAGCACCTGTATATATCGGCGCTCTACAAGTGATGTCGACTCCAGGCGCAACACAAGCGTTGCATCTTCGCTGAGCGAAGGCAGTGTAACAGCTATTGTCACACGTTCCGCATCGGTAAGCTGACGGGATAGCTGTGCGGCTGGCGTAGTGGATTCAACACCATTTATATCCAGATATAAACTCGCAGCGGTTAAATTACGCAAGAGTGCATCTACCTGAATGGTTTCAGACTGATAATAAATCTGCCCATTCTCTGGAGACAATAAATCCAGCACTGGCTGACCGGTGCCCGAGTCATACGGTTGCAATGTAACGGATGCAATGGCGCTCTGATTCTCACTTAAATCAAATGCACGTGCCTGAATAAATACAGGATCTGTGTTCTGAGCGGTTAATGAATAATGTCCAGCATTTGCCAGGCGCGTATACCCCTGCCCATTCACCTGCACTTCAACTCGATCAATGCCATTGCTATCCAACGACTGAAGCTGGATATCAACTGGTGCATCTGTCGGAACCTGCTCGCCATCCCGTGGAGAAATAATCGCCAGCTGAGGGGGTGTAACATCCGCCAGCAATGAATAGCTAAACTCATTGAGTACAATACCACTCAGGCCATATTGCAACCTGATCTTAACCCCGATACTGGTCTGCGGCGCGATATCCGTGAGGCGTGGATTCAGGTATGAGAGCTGTGCAATGACGGGGGAAACCGTGGTATCAATCACCACCGGCTGCCAGATATTATTCACGGCAATTTCAGCTTTGTTCACCAGATCAATATCGCCACTGAGCTGGAATACCAGCTGGCTGCGGCTCATCTCTTCTACCGCTGCTGGCAGTGTTGCAAAAGAATCAACATTAATTACCGGGTCACTGAGCAATGCATCAAATGTACTGAGCGCAATATTGCCCGACTGATCTTTAGCTTCCAGTTGTATGGATAAGCCCTGATCGGTCTGCTGTACATCATGCTGAATAAAATATGCAAAAACAGGTGGGGTTTGCGATACCAGTTGCGCGGTTAAATTAATATACGCGCCATACACCAGGCCACCATCGGTTGATATACGAACGCGATAACGACTTAACCCATCATCCATATTATCAATGGCACTGGCCTGGAAGCGATAGCGTTTACCCCGTGAAAGCGTTGAACCTGCAAGGTCTGTTTCATCCGCTGTATTCACCAGGCTCAGCTGACGAGGCGGAAGATTATCCGTCGCTTCAAAGGCCTGCGTAAGCACACCCGCAACAATCTGCGCACCCGTAGCACCATTAATCACCGGATTGCCATTAAGATCGGATATGCCCGAGATAGTCATCTGATAAATGCGGTTATTTTGCAATGTGAAGTTTGCAGCGGGTTTTAATTCTATGGTGTTACCCAGCACCGTTAATTCAAAATTAGCGCTTACATCAACACTGCCGGTTGCCGAGTAATCCCGAATATCGCTGCTTACACTGAAGCCACTCACCTGGATGGCTTCATCAAATATCAGACGCAATGGCTGATTAAGCGAGAGCGCCTGTGTCGATAAAACCGCCGGGCGAGTATCATCTATGCTGTTTATTAACTGCGCTAACAATATCTGCTCTCCAGTAGCATCACGTTTAACCAGTACCTGATAGTTTTGCCCTGGCAGTGAAGCTGGCGCAATAAAGCTCAGGCCGGTTGAGGTGAGGAAGTAACTCACCTGATTGCTGGCATCTGCCAATGAATTTGAATTTTCTGGCAACCAGTGAACACTTAAATTACCGATTAAACCACTGCCTGTAATATCAACGCGATTGCCACCTGAGGCACTTACCGTGCTGGCCGTCGTATGATCGGTTTGCACTGCACTAATGCTAATTGCATCGGTTGCAATAACCACCGCAGGCAAACTAATTACTTCAGTATTGCGGGTAATGCTTAAACTGTATAGCCCGGCGGTACTCAGCTGTGCCGTGAAGCTTAACTGTGTATTGTCTGAATTTAAAACCCATGCACTTGATGGCACATCCTGGGCATTGAGGGCGAGTGAATCTATCTGATCAAGCTGCTGGCCATACAGTACAAAACTCGACACACCCTGGGTGCTGACATAAGCGGGCAGCACTTTTTCCAGGCTCAGGGGAGTCTGCCCAAACAGACTTGTGGCCTGTATCGTCCAGGGCATATCAAAGTTAACATCAATACCATCAATCACCGAAACAGGTTCATTAAACAGACTCAATGAATATGTATTACCCGCCGTATATGCCTCACCCTGAATACTGAACTGTAGCTGCTGCCCCTGCAATAATGTTGCGCCTGAAACCACGCTGGCGGTACTCTGATCGGTGACATCCAGCACCACCGCCTGCCATGCTCTGGCATCACCCACTACATCAACGGAAACAATCTGATCGGGTTGCGCAATGCCCGTTACTGGATTAATAGCCGTTATATTATTAACGGGTATCAGTGCATTGTAATAATTAACGCTTACCGAGGAACTCTGAGCAACCCACTCCAGTAAATTGCCCTTAAATACAAACTGATTAATCGTATCACCGCCGGTACGTAACTGTGCGACTTCTAATAGTTCCAGATTGCCTGCACCGCTGGTATCCGGCTGTAAGTCGTAGAGTTTTACGGTTTTTTGCAGGTCATTATGCTGCACTGCAAGCAACTCACCATTAATGGCAAGCTGTTGCAGATCGGAGATTGTTTTCACACCCAGGCTTTGTAACGCCAGCGCGGAGTAACCCGTATCAAACAGTTCAATCGCCTGGCCTGCCTGTACCATTAAATGCTGACCATTAAGATGCAGTGCGCTGAGCGAGTTCAGACTCGTATCAATGCTCAGGGCAAGCGTTAATAAAACCGTATCGATCTGTTGCAGTGATCTGACTTCTATGGCGGTATCGGTTAGCACATATAAATTAATACCGTCTGTGGCCATTGCATTACTGGCAATTGCAAAAGAGGCCCAGCCCAGACCATTCATATTACCGACTCTAATCTCTGTTGCAGAACGGCTAATAAAGCGCTGGCCACTGATGAGCAAGTCTTCATGCAGAACCTGCGCGGGGTTTGGAATCGTGTTGATTAATGCTGGCGCGTATATATTGCTAATGTCATAAATTTCCAGCTCATGGCGCGTACCTGTATCCACTGCAAGGTAGCTATCGGATAAGGCTAGCGTATTATATACATCGCCGGGGACTATGCTGGATAACAGTACAGGTACCGGGCCATTATTCGTAGCATACAGTTTGATATCCTGATCTGCAACCATCAGCAATGACGCGGATCTTGCGACCGTGCTAGCACCTGTTAACTGCCTGAGCGAGGGTAACTCTACAAAGAGTTGCTGGTTAATAACAGCATCGCTCTGGTCTAACTGATTGCTCACCGATAAAGTTAAAACACCCAGTGTATCATCGGGCACCTGCAAGCTCAGAAGGCGCGCACCTTCAACCCTTACATTACTTATTAACTGGTTGTTTACACGCACACTCGTTAGTGCATTTAAGCCATCGCCCTGTATGGCAATGCGCTCTCCTGCATTAAAGATAAAGCGCTGCACAGCTTCATCCAGCACACCGCTCTGTGCATTAAATGCGCCGGCCTTTTCAATTTCGGGCTGGGTAACATAGATAAAGGCGGCGGCGTTAAAATCCTGTAAGCGCCCATTGGCAACGCGAATGCCTACCACACTATTCTGCAATGGTGGCTGTGATAATGCGGGCAGTACAAATGAAATTTCATTCGCCAGTTGTGTAACAAAGCTGGTTACCGGCTGGCCACCCACTACAATGGCGGTATTCAGATCGAAACCTGAACCTCGAAGGGTAAGCACTGTGCCCCCCTGCCAGCTGCCAAACAGTGGCTCAATAGAATCTATAACCGGCCGGGTTTCAAGCTCGGCAATAAAGCGGAAACTGTAATCTTCGCTGAGTGTTTCACCTGGAATATCTGCCAGTCTGGCGCTTAAGCGAACGCGATACTCGCTTTCATCCTGCAATGTCTGTGCTGGACGCAATATCAGTAATGTGCCCTGGTTGTTTACCTGGGCGCTTACAAATCCACTGACCGGCACACCGGATAAGGTGAGTTCAAACAGGCTGTCGCCTTCTGCGGCAATTAATGCCGGATCAAGAATGCGATTAAACTGTATCTGAATAGCCTGATCCGCTGCAAGCACACCATTGCTCACGGGAATCTGATCAGTAATGGTTAGCTGTTTATTTACAAGGGTGTTTAAGCCACCACTGAGCACACCTGGTTTTTCGCCCACTTCAAATGGATTTTCACTGGATTGCTCGCCTGTTTTCACAAAAGCGGTGCCGGCATATATCACATCACGGTTAAAGGCCATGGCATTTACGGCACCGGTAACAGAGTAGTAATTTTTCAGCGTTATGTTTTGCTGGAAATTGCCATTTAACCAGGCAGAGACATCGAATATCTGTAAATCACCATCGCCGGATGAAACATAAAGTATCTGGCCCAGTAGCTGTATATCGCCGGCGTAGAGTTTCGTGCCCTGCAACAGGAAGGTGAGTGGCAGTTGCGCAATGGCAAGACTTGCATCCGCATCACGCAAGGCATATAACATGACGGTGGCAGAATCACCGGTGGCGACCAGTAATAAATTATTATGGATCATAATATCCGCAGCACTCACCGGCTGGCCGAGTAAATTCTGTAGATTAATTCGATTATCAATATCAAAATTACCGCGCATTAAATCAATGGCCAGTACCTGATTAATGGCATTAACTGTAATATAAAGTGTTTCATTATCAACGGTTAATGCGCTGGCAGCCCCGCCCAGTGTTTGCTGTGTAATCTGTTTTAACTGCAACAAACTACGGTCCGCGCGCAGCTGATAAATAATTAGACCAAAGTCTCCGCTGACATACACCAGGTTGTCTTTAATCGTTATATTTTCAATATTACCGGGTAGTCGTTTATCAATTAATAGCAATGGATCTGCGGCGAGTGTGATATCAAAATGGTACAGGTGATCGCCACCCGCGAGGAACAGATCATTGCCCTGAAGGCTTATATCTTTAAAGCCTTCCGGTGGAATAACCACATTCAAATGGTACGGGAATAGCTCACCTGCAAAATCTTTATAGATAATTTGCGGATTCACAGGATCTGAAATATCCGCAATGGCCAGTTGTGCCTGGGTGGTTGTTAAACGCCGCAGTAATGTTCCCTGACGATCCACCGGCTGATAGCCGCCACCGGTAACGGCATATAGAATCTGCTCTTTAATCGCTATGGCGGTTACGGGGCTGGAACGGAAGTTACCCTGTGACAGATCAACACTGCCTGTGCCCTGGCTGGTGTAGAAATAAGCCGCTGGCAGGCTGCTTTGCTCGCCGCTAAAGAGCGGATTTTCAACGGTAATATCAATATAACCAAAGCTGCCTGAAGGCGCTCGCAGTTGCAGGTGGTTGGAGGACAGTACCTTTACATCACCCGCCTGGTTGGCACCAAACTTCAATGTGGTTGAGCTGTTAAATCCGCGCCCGAAGATATCTACAAGGTTGCCACCCTGTGGCGGCCCGGTAGAGGGATTAACCGATTGAATATCGATAACCGGCAGAATAACAATGGCACCATTTAGATGTGCACTTACTCCACTGCGTGCAATATCCAGTGACAGGCTGGTCTGATTTAAACCAATAAACAATTTTGGCAGGGTGAATTTAATTTCAGTATCGGTTAGCGAACTTACATCCGATGCATTAATCTGGATATTGCCCACTGTAATATTTAACTGTGTGGCATCTATACCAAAATTAACACCGCTCACAACAACGGTTTCTGTACCATCGCCGTGGAAATAATGATTTGTGATGGCACCGGTTGTTTCACGCGTCACGGCGCTAATAGAAGGTCGTACTGCATTAAGCATATTGTAGGTAAGCGTGAGCGGTTGCAGTATGCCAGCACCGACCAGATCCGTCAGACTGGTATTAACGTTTACATTTAATGCACCGGTGTATGCAAAACTGCCGGTGAAACTAATATCTATAAACCCGCCATTAAGTGTATTTGTACCCTCGACGAGATAATCCGCCGCAGGTATTGCAACACCCGTTGCATCGGTGAGCTGAACACCAGCGGCAACGCTCTGTGTATTAAACAGGCCGGTTAGCTGAATACGAATAACATCATTGAGGCTCAGGTCTGAACCACCTGGCGGCGCCACTGTGCTAATCGCCAGACTGCCACTGGGAGTATCAATAACGCCTTCTGCACCGGCTGCAAATAAGCCGCCCTGGTTAATGAAAATTTCATTATCGGCTTCACGGTTATCATTCCAGTTAATGGTCTGATAATTATTACCCACCTGCTGCAATACAATCAGTTCGCTGGCGGTGCTCACCACAATCTGGCCCTGCTGAACCACAAATGAAGTGCTCGATAATTCACCCGTTACAATGCCACGATCAATGACCTGAACCCGGGAGGTCACCACGCCCCCAAAACCATCAAATATCGCCAGGTACAGTTGCTGGCCACGCAGTAACAGCACAAATAAGCGATCACCCTGCCATTGAATATCCACCGGCTGACCGGCAAGCTCGCCTTCACTGAGTGCCAGGGTCTGATAGTTCTGTGGCGTATCCAGTTCAGGATCATTTAAATCAAAGAAACGGATAAATCCATTGGCATTACCTGCCACCGCAAGGGCCAGTACAGCACGACCTTTATGGATATCCAGATCGGTTGCATTCTGATTGGGCACAGGGAAGTTATTAATCACTATCGGATTATTCAGGTCTCCAATATCAACCACCTGCAAACCTTCACTGCCATTGGCCAGATACAGTGCCTGGTCGAAACTGGCCAGGCCGGTTACCGGTTGAGTGGTGGGCATTTGTGCAAGGCGAATCGGACGGTCCCAGATCGCAATATCATAAATTTCCAGCCCTGATGACATCAGGAACCGGTTGGTAGCCGTCGGTTCACTGCCCGCCTTTACGCCCACAAACATCGTTTGTCCACGCACTTCAGCCGCGCCAATCACCATCGGCGGGTAGTTTGGCAAATCAATACCACGCCCTGCATCACCGGAATAGGAGAACTCACCCAGCAGCACTTCTTTACCCGCCATGGACAGATAAAGTTCAAAATTCGTTCGATCAAGCCCCGCAATACCGGGCAGGGTAAAGGTAAAGCGATCCAGTGTGCGCACATCATCTTTAAGATCAGAGATCAACACACCGGGAGCCACCTCTTCGGTGCGAATTTCAACCACATCGCCCTGCACAGGGCTGGAGCGCAAAATCATTTTAGCGCCGGGTAATATCGTAAAATCACTGGCGTTAATTTCAATTTGTAATCCACCACTGATCGGGCCGCTGTCCGGTGAAATACTAAAGTTAACTGTCAGCGGATCTTCACCAATCACAATACTGCCAGGCAAGGCATCACTGAGACCATTATCAATCACCCGTAAATGATGCTCACCGGCAGAAAGTTGCAGGCCGAGTGTCGCCACTTCGAGACTGCCCGCAGGTAAGCGGATAGTTTGCGTATCCAGCCATTCGGCATTAATAATTTCATGCTGATCGACAAACACCTGTGTCTCGGGTCTGAAACCTGTACCATTAATAATAACTTCAGCCTGATCTCCACGGTGGAACACGCCACCGGTAACATCGGTAATTGCAGGGCGCAATGCACCAGCAGCCGCAGTTGTTATATTTAACTGGTAAGGTCGCCACAATCCGCTGTTGCGCAGGTTTTTCGCATCGTTTACCTGCACGCGATAATCCACACCGGCTTCACGGGCAAATTGCAGGCTAAACTGACTGCTGTGACCTTCCACTGGCGTTATGGCTGTCACCGTGGCGCTCACTTCGGCCAGGGTGTCGAGGCGAATCACACGCACTGCACCTGGAACCTGTAATGAGACATCGGTTATTTCTTCATTAAATTCAAGCAGCAACGCTTCGCTATCGGTTATTAGCCCGCCTTCTTTAATGGACGCCGAAACAATAAATGAAGCGGGTAGCTGAATCACGCTCAGACCACTGGCAGGTGAAACCGTAATCAGGCGATCCTTAAAAATATCCATTGAGTCAATGGCTTCAGTGTTACCCGCAGAAACCACCACCGGATTAAGCGGTTCAGTAATATCCAGCACAACCACGCCGCCTTCACGCGCAGATACAAACAGCAGATTACCCTTCAGTAAAATCTGCACACCGCTGCCTGAATTTTGCTGTAGCTGTTTATCCAGTGAGAAAATCGTTTTCTCCTGTGGTCGGTTTTTATTGAAAATTTCAACACCTTTATCAATTGCGACAATAAGATAATCACCGTAATCAATAACATCGAAGATACTCCCGCTCAGGGTATACTGACGCTGCAATGCACTATCGAAAATGTTTTGCGCATTAAGCGTTGCACTTTCAGTTGATGGATTACCGTCAGATGTATCGGGTGCTATGGTCGGCAAATTACTCAGTACATGCTCACGGAACTGTTCACAGGCCTCTTCTCCCAATGGTAGATATTTTGCTGCGCCGATACTGCCCCCTACATAAATCCATTGTTCATCATGGACAATCGCTTTTAAGCCGGTCAGACCCGCAATCATCTGCATTTCAACCGGATCAAACGGGCTAATATAATTTAACCGCGTCAGACCGTCTTTCGCCTGTGCCGCCGCGCCCCCCTGTGGGCAGGTGTCTTCTTCACCAATTCTCACAGCTGGGCCAACAATTCGGTTTGTCTGCGTGGCAAACAGACTATGCCCCCACTTCATCACATTAACGGTCTGTATCTGGTCGGTTTCATTCATCACCTGGGAGATTTTTTGCAGGCCATTGGCATCGTCCAGGTTAAGGCGTGCTATTCCGCCACTGCCATTAGCCACATACAGGCGTTTACGCAGCACTCCCTGTTCAAGCTCTTCAACCGGATAGAGATTAATCGAGTCAATGGCGGTGGGCAATATACTATCTTTAACCTGATCTAACTGTGATTGTTGCTCAGCGGTTAAAGCCCCCTCCTGAGATAACTGATTCAGGTTGTTTTTCAAAATATATTTTGATAAGGCCGTTTGCGCAGCTGCACCACTGGGCAATGCAGAAACGCCCCCCACCAGTATCGGATTAAGTGGATTTTGCACATCAAAGCTGGCGGCAATAAAATTATCCGGGAAGATATTCTGTGCAAAAAACTGCACAGGCGCGCTTTCCAGTTTAATTTTCGGGGTGAAAATCTCATTAACAAAACCACCATTGGTGATCGCGATACCGGTTTGCTGATCAATAAAGACATCGGTTGGTTTAACAAATTGCGGTTTATGATTTGCAATAACCCTTAAGCCATAACCCACGCCCTGCTCACCCTGTAAGCTGGCTGAGTTGCTGTAACGATCTTCTCCATAAAGCACATTACGCCCTTCAATACCCGCAGGCGTGGTGATTTCCATTAGCGTTGAGGAGAACACGCGCATTTTACGCACTGGCACTGAACCCACACGCAGCTGCAAACCGTCTGTAACCGTATTACCCGGTTCAAATCCTTCACCGGTTATGGTTAATGTAATGCCGCCATTCAATGGTCCCCATAAAGGTGTAAAGGCATCGAAGCGAATCGGCGCATCAACTTTTATCGCGCCATATAATGTATCGGCCTGCCACAGACCTGCATTATTCACTTCAAGGCTTAGATCATATAATCCGGCAATGGCAGGTGCGGAAACACTCGCATAAACAATGCTGGCAGTTTCATCTTCGCTGGAACTTTCAATACGATCAATCACAATGGGCTGACCGCTTAAGTAGGCCCTTACGCGTGTAATATCCGTGGGAATATTCAAACCCGACAGGGTGATTTGCTGTGTACGACCCAGCTGAATATGTCGAGGCACCACCGCATCAATCACCGGTGCAAATACACCGGAAGCACCGCGCCAGGTAAATGCAAAACGCTGCGCCTGCTGTAAACTGAATAGCTCTACAAAACTACTCGGCAAGGGCTTAACAACCTGAATACCCGCCTGTGCAATAACCGTTACGGTATCGCCCACCTGTAAACTCGAGGCATCATTGAGCGTAATAATCGCATCATTACTGACAATATCGACAGTGGTGTCAAGCACCTGGCCATCGCTGGTTTGCAAACTGAATCGGCTTCGGTTATCAACGCTGGGTAGCATGTCGATATCCATATTAAATTTAAGCGTGAGCTTCAGCTCGCCGGTAACGCTCTGATCAAATATCCGATTTTCAGGTACTACAGAATGTATTTTAAGTACTACATCGGGGGTGACCTGAATGACGCTTTGTGCTGTGTCGTTCACGCCACCGGTGTAGGCGGCAAAACGTCCCGCCAGTACAAACTGTAATTCATTACCCGGCAGTGCTTCCATGCCATCGGTAATAACAGGCGCGGCTGGCGAGCTTACATCTACGGTTAATACGCCTTTATCGCCCAGTGCAAGATAAGCGGTGTTGCCGTTAACATCCACATCATAAACATGGCCCACATCAACAATACGTGCGGCAATCTGCGGCTTATCCAGATCACTGATATCAACAATGACCATGCCTGAATCACCGGCGGCCAGATAAGCAAAGTTACCCTGTACTTTTACGCGACTGGCAGGAATCGGTAGTTGTCCGCGTTGCACATAACCCTGCTGTGGATCATGCTCAATCAGGAAGAAACCACCGCTGCCAGGATCAGTGGAATTGAGCAGTTTATTGCTCAGTTCACTGTACTGACCTGCAACCACTGCATATATAGAAGCGGTTGATGCACTGCCGGGAACGCGATGCAAATCCAGTGCAGGCAAATTTGCTGGCAGTGCAACACTGCCCGATAAATAACTCTTTGTCTGGTTAAAGACGTCCACCAGAGCTAAACCCTGTTGCCCCATGGCGATGCCGGCAAAACCATTTTCAACATGAATGCCTCGGGCAAAATCAGTGGGTAAAGGTAGATCGGCGATAATAGTGGATTGCTGAATATTGCCATTGGTGAAGTTTATAATAAACAGTTTTGCATCATCATTTGAAACACCGGTAACAAAGACTCGATCGCTGCCGCGTTCGAAATAGGTGGCAACACCCAGCGCGCGATACCCGCCTGGTAAACTGATCTGTGTGAGTACGCGATCGTCAATACCATCTTCGTTCTCATCAATAAATTCTCGCAGATCATCGAGATTTAATGGGTTATCTACATTTGCCGTAAAGGTTGAGGCCTGAATATTATAAATCACCACGCCGTTACTGCCGGCAGCAGTAATTAGATACGTAGCAGTGGGGTCCAGCACCGCATCATAAATACGGCCTTTATCATTGCGAATATTTGCCTGAATCGGCTGCACATAACGATAGCCATCAATACTGGCACTTTGGCCATTGCCCAGCTCAACGGTTATTGTGCTATTACCCAGACGACCCTGTGGCACAATAACCTGAATGGTTTCGGTATCCAGTACTTTTACATCTTCCGGTTTTGCAGCCACTTCATTAAAACGCACCACAATAGCTGCCTGATCTGCTCTAAATCCGCGGCCTTTTATAATGACTTCATTGCCGCCGTTAATCGAGCCTTCTACGGGTGAGAAGCTAATAATATCTAATGGGTCGACATAGCTGAGCGCACCTGACAGGCGATCTATTGCACCATTACTATTACTGGCAATGAGCTCTGCCGGGCCTGATAAATTCGCCGGTGCCGTTACGTTATAAATAAATTCGCCAATAACCGTATCGGGCTGTTCTGAAATTATGCTCGCATTGACACCCGCCAGGCTAAAGCTACTGACCTGGTTGCGTGTACGGACACTAAACTGACCACCGGATGTGGATACTACATCGGGTGTCACCTGTAAAATTTCAGGTGCATTCTGGTTATCATTGCCGGTGGAAAAACGCAGCTGGTAATCCACCAGACCCTGGGTGCGACGACTGCCCGGTGCATCACTTAACGATACAACATAATTGCTGCTTGCGTTTAATTCGGTATTGGGTTGCAGATATATAATGCGAGAATTTGTTGCATCAACGCTCAGTGTGAAATTAACTGCACTGCCCTGTCCGGTGCCATCATCGAGCTGCATACTAATATAGGGCGTTAAGTCCGTTTCAGTGGGGGCTATATTAAAGTTGAGTTGAATGCGTTGGTTTAAAGGGATGCCCAGCGCACCATTGAACGGTTCTGTATTAACAATATCCAGTGTCAGTGTATCGGTGATTAGCAATTCAGATTTACGGAAAACACTCACCAGGAAAAAGTCCAGCTCATCGGAACCCCTTTCTGAGATAGCCGATAACACCAGGCCATCATCGGTTACCAGGCTGCGCTTCATCTGACGCAACGAACATTCAGATGCTTTATAAGCATCCAGTAATGGAATATCCTGGTTGTTACTCAGACCATCGCTTAAATCATAAATTGACAAATAATGCTCAACCGCACCTCTTGTACATACACTGGTATTGGCATTCGCCGTTACAATCAGATTCGGGCCAACATCCAGTGCAGTAATGTCGCCAGGAATATCAAAGCCCCTGGCCTGGTAGTTTTTAACACGCCGTACATTGGCCGGCCTGGAAATATCATAGGCCGATAAAACGTCTCCATCAAGGTACACAATTTCACTTTTCTCACCAATCAGTGCATTACTGAAGCTGCCTGCTGAAATAAATGAAACCTGTGGAATCGTGGGTTTTGTGGTGTCAAAAACGATTCTGGCACTGGCGGTAGTAACATGCAAATAGCCTTTACTAACTTTTATATCCAGTGGTTTAAGTGCAAGCGTATTACCTTTAACCACTGCGGATGTGAGCTTACGTATTACAACAGGCCGCGTTGAGTCGGCAATACTGATAACGGCAAGGCCATCCTCTTCGCTGGAAACAAATAATAAATTTCCTTCAGATGCAATCGCTGTGGGCACACCTTTAAAGTCCAGTGGCAGGCTGTAAATAAACTGGCGTTCCAGACCCGCAGGCTGTTCGATAATGCCGCCCTGGCCAGGCAGGCGATTCTCACGATCATAAACCAGTAATACTCTTTTATCTTCGTATTGCGTATTGAGAAATGGAAAGCTATAACCCTGTGCTGTCACATATAACTGCTTTTCAGTTAGCAACATGCGAGAGGGCACCAGGTCCTGAGGTAAATTGAAATATCCCAGGCCATACATGGGGGCGGCATTTTGCACCGCGGCGCGATCATATTTAACTAATGAAATCCAGCCTGGAGCAAAATAGCGTTCAAATATTTCTCGGGTTTTCACATCCAGTGATGGGACTGCTGGTTCAATTTCACTAACCAGATGCCCACGCCCTAATACATAAATCAGTCCCAGATTAACATCTGATTGCAGATCTACAATCTGCCCCGGGGGTAGCTTGCTCACATCGGGTACAAAAACCGTTACATCAGTTAAGTTGGCACTGTCCAGGCCGACATTTAAATTCGTAATCTCGCCACGGCTTAAAGGCGCGGCGGCTTCTATCTGGCGTGTGGTCTGCAATTGCCCATAGAATAAGGCTTTAGGCAATAGATAACGGCGATTTTGATCATCAAAAATTTCAACATCAACAAAACCCCGGTAGTTACCTCCGAAATCAGGCACTTTCCATGTCATGGTCGCTGCGCTGTATAAACGCAGTCGATCATTATCAACGCCATCGATAACGGCACTGGCGGTGTCTCCAGATTTATAGGCACGCAGTTGCACACCGCCATGGAAACCAAAGCCGACGACTTCAACTTCATCATTTGCACCAAGCTGAGAAACACGCACCACCGGCGGATTAATAAATGAAATCAGTAACTGATCAACATAGGTAAAGCCACCCATTACGATATTATCCAGGCCATTGCCATTGAGCACACGCACAGCCGCTGGGCCTGCATTATTGGCAACGGTAGTGGCAACGATGCGATCCAGGCTTTGCAGGGGATCTGTTGATGTGGGATCTGTGGCGGGAATGCGCTGTTTAATCACCAGTTGCTGGCCACCGACAAACAGTTGTGCAGCAGGACCAAAATTCGTACCACTGACTGTAATTTCGGTGCCGCCTGAAATATCCCCTACATCCGGTACGGTACTGAAAATATCCGGCGGTATTGCGGTTCCCGCGACAGAGGTGGTAAAGGCAAAACTGTAATCCTGTGCCAGGGCCAGTCCGGTAACCGGTGCCAGACCCGCGTTCACAACTACATAATACTGGCGGTTGCTATCCAGCAGCTCTGTCGCAATGCGCGTTAGCTCAATAAATCGAGTGGCGGGTGCGCCTGCTCGTTGTGCAAAGGCGATATTAAATTTAGATGTTATATCTTCACCCACTAAAACATCATCTGCCAGCACGCGAACTGCGGACGTTAAATCTGTGGTCTGCGGCAGTGCTGCTGATAACTCTATTTGAATGTTCGGCATATCGGTCGCGACATTATTCTGGTCGAGTGCAGGCTGATGGAAAATAACCGACAGCGCAGGTAGATCAATGCGATTAATACCGCGCTTGCCCGCGGCAACCTGCAATGCACCTCGGGCAAATACCATGCCCCGTGCGGCAAAGTCATCGGCATACTCGCCACTGACATTAGCACCTAATGCATTGAGTGCAGCGCCCAGTACAGCATCCGTATTTCCAAATGATATAACGTTGATATCCCTGTGAAGAACTGTCGGTATGGTGGCATCTATTTTTGGGTTATCCAGTGCAATCAGATCAATTGTTTCCAGTATTGTCTGTACCGGTTTATCTTCCTGGTCAGAGTAATGCACCGTAACAAAGGCCTTGCCACCTTTTACCTCAACATCATAACTGCCATCAGCGACCCAGTCGGGGCGAGCCGGTTTTAGTTCGACCGTTCTGATCATGCGCGGTGAGTAAGGATCGGATATATCGATGATATTGATTTGTGAAACACCGCCCTCACCTGCCATGTCGGTAACATAGGCGGTATTACCTTCAATGGTAATGCGGTTCGCTACACCAAAGGTATCGAACACCGCAATAATCGGCATCGCCGGGTCGACCAGATCAGCCACTACCAGGCCTTCCTGAGAAGCGGCGATAAAGGCATACTGATCTTTAACCACTACATCTCGGGTAAAGCCATTGGGTTTGATAAAACCGACATGATAAGGCGCACTCAGATTGCTAATATCAATCACCTGCACGCCACCAAAACCATTGGCGACCAGCACCAGATCATCTTTGCGGCTCAGGCCCAGCACATCCGGGAAGGGCATGTCTACTCGACCTGCCAGCAGATAAGGCAGGCCAAACTGATCTTCACCATTGCGCACATTAAAGATCAGTAACTCGCCCTGGGTATTTTCAGTAAAAACCCCTCCCGTTGTATTGTTCTCGGCAATTTTTGTGGAAAGGCTGGAAACAAATTCGGAACCGCCATCCGCCACATCACCACTGGGTAACTGACCGGTTTTTGAAGCAAGGACAAATGCTGAATCGGTGTGCAGTTCTGTAATGGTGCCGGCAAAAATTTCCGTTGCGCCTGCCAGTAAATCCGAGTACAGATAAATTTTTCCATTATCTGAAACCACTTCATCTGCACTGTCTGCAAGGAAGATAGCCGTGCGCGGCACCTGGCGGGTATTTCCGCCAATTGAGGAAAATGGCAGTTCATTCTGCAATAAATTTCCCAGACCCTGTTCCACTCGCATGGGATCAACGGTTGACCAGGCACCCACCATTGCGCCAACACCTGTGCTCACATTGGCATCATTGCGATACTGACCAATGGCTGTGTAGTATACCAGGCTGGCCACTGCCTGATCCGCCGCACTCCCCGTTCCCGCAGTCGGTAAGAGCCGGGTTTGTTCTGAAACAGGCAGGCCGACTTCATAAGTACTCTCCTGAGTGACCGTGTGATTCGGCGTGGTTACCTGAGTAACAATACGCACTCGCTCATTATTATTTTCACCACGACTTAAAATGGCGGGGTTAATATAATCGGACCAGTAAATATAATAGAAATTATCCGGATCACTTAAGGGGGTTTCATCTCCCTCCACTCTGTTTTCATCCCGGGTCAGGGTTTGCAGATCATCGGCAATGGGCACCCAGCTACCGGTGCTGTCCTGGAATTCACGATACCAGTGCAGAGTGACCTGACGCTTATCTTCATCACCAATATCTTCCACTGCAACAATAGAGCGCAGGGATTCATTAGCGGTAAGAATATCACCCTGTGCAGGATTTAGCAGTGATACGACCGGTGCGACCGTATCTTCAATAACACCAATACGCACGGTTTCAGTTTGCGCACTGTGACCTAACACATCAAATACAAGCGCATGCACAGTAAAGCCAGTGGCGCCCTGTGGTGGATTGATTAGTGCCTGGTAAATATTTTCCTGTGCGGCGGAGCCGGTAGTTTCTGAATAGGATTTGAACACTGTTCTTACAGGTGAGCCGTTCACATAGAAGACGACACGATCTATGCCCTCTACGCCCAGATCATCTACCGCCTGAACAAATATTTCCTGTGACTGGCCGTCAATTAATACGGTTTCATCATTGGCCGGTTTGATAATTGATGCCACCGGCGGCAGATCTTCTGCAATGCTTAGGTTTAATGCGCCGGAAAGTACGGAGATATAACCATCCACATCGGTTGCATCAGCTTTAAAGCTGAGTATATCGCCAACGCGCCCAACTGGGACTTTATACTGGAACTGAAAGGGTGATGCCTGGTCTTCACCTGTGAGCTTATAATCCAGATTAGCCACTGAATCCGCCAGATCCTGATACAGGCGAGCTGAATCTACGCCTACTTCTGTATCACTTGCAATCACATTAATAATGATTTCACGGCCTTCGGTAATTTCAGTTAATGCACTGCCCAGACTAAAGCCCCGGCTATCCAGAACCTGAATCTGATTAACCTGTGGTGGCGCATTTTTAATTAAATTAATAATCGCGGTTGACTCGGATGCATTGCCCACACCATCGGTTGCGGTTATTTTAAATGTCATGGCGAGTTGTGTTAGCGTTGTTGTCGGGTCCGCCAGATACTCGGCAATGGTTTTAAGCCGGATATTGCCATCGTATGGCGGTGCAAAAATAAATTGCTCGGCAAGTGTTTCATCCACACCATCATTATTAATATCGGCAAATAAACTAATCTGAACACGGGAGACTTCTACATTATCATTTATCTGTGCACTGTAGCGCAGGGGGCGTTTTTCAACCACGGTTGCACCGGACTGTAACGGCAGCAGAAGCTGAATAATCGGCGATTCAATATCTGCACCGACATTGACGGTGGTCACATTAACCGTATTAATCACCCGTTCAACACCGGAGAAACGCAGCTCTGTGGCACTGGCAGTTAATTTTAATGCGGTATTGGCCTGACCATAGGGTACATCAACCAGGAACTCATAAGGGAAGCTGGTATCGGTAAAACTGCGATTGCCGGTAACCAGCCCATCCACATTTAACACCACCTGACGCAGACCAATATCATCCGTGGCATTGATCTGCACCAGTATTTTTTCGCCTTCCAGTACATTGCTATTATCCACCGGCAGGCCAATCGCAATAATCGGCGGCTGATCTTCTACAATTTGCAGACTAATGGGGGGTTCAATGGAGCGATGCTGATCTAAATCATTAAACGCTGCGCCATAACTGTCGATGGCTTCTGCTTTCAGGGTAATAATATTATTTGCAGGGTTCACCGTATCAAATGCAGGTACGGGCACTTCAAAGGCATAGGGTGGCTGCCTTAAAAGTAAATTCGTAATTTCTACTGTGCTGGTGGCATCACCATGGGTTGCAATCAGACGCAGTGAGTCAATGCCAACATCATCAAAGGCATCCACAATTACGGTGAGTTTCGAGCTTTCAACTGCCGGGCCATTGGCTTCAGGTGTTACAAAATCGATGGTGGGTCGTGCATCAATGCGCACTGGATAACTAATTTCTCTGACGCGGCTTTGACCCGATGCATCGGTGGCGACCACCTGCACCCAGACATCAAACAGCTCGCTACCGGTGAGTGTGAGTGTGCTAAAGCTGCTGATAATATCCTGTAACCTGTCAATATGGATAAGCTGTTCAAATTCCGGCGTATCTATATTGACCGTGGTCACTGGCTGAAAATCAGCACTTCTGATATCCTCAATTGTGCGCAGCGGATTACCAAAAGCGCCACGAGAATAAGTGCCATCCTGCTGTGTCACACCATAGGCGGTACGCAGTTCCAGTCGAGCGACTTTTACATTGTCATAGGCTGAGAATTTCAGTCTGAAATCAGAAAACTCGGGGGGGCCAAAACCGGCTGCGGGTTCTGATATCAGCACCTCTGGAATAATCGCATCGACGGCGGCCTGAAAGGTGATTTCATCTGTGGCAATGGCATTATCCGAATCGCGAATCACTGCTCTAATCGTGACCGGTTCATTGGCACGCATTAAACCCGCCGGCACCTGTAAAATATAACCGTATTCAATGGCATAGGGGCTATCACGATTACCGAACTCATCTGCAAGCTCTACTGTGTAATTCGCTTCAATATCATCGTACATTAAAGCAAATGACTGATCGATAATGGCGGTTCCACCCAGTTCTTCATCGGGGCGTAAATCGCGGTTAAACCTGGAGAGCAAACTCAGTTTTACACCATTGGCATACACCTCAACACTGTCATTGTTATTTCCAGTATCCAGCAGGCGATCATCGGTTGCGACAATGCCCACTTTTATATTAAAGGTACCGGCAACCACAAACTGATTAGCCGCCGGTGTTGTTATGCGTATACTGGGTAGCATATTGTTTAATGGGTGAATTAATATGGTTCGCACACTGATATTGCCAGCGGTGTCGGTTACACGCAATTCATATTCGGTTGCTAGCGTTTGCGCAAAGTTAATGGTTGCTTTCTGTGCTTTGCTTGTTACCGGTAATAGCGGACAGGTGTTTGCATAGATATATGAAGGCTGCTCAAGCACAGGCCCGGCAATTCTATCCATACGGTACACTTCAAAGCGGCTCAGGCCCGCATCATCATCCAGTTGCACGGTCAATTCAAAATCTTCGCCGGTGCGCAGCCAGAATTCATCTAAATTCAGGCGTTCAGGCGCATCGATTATTTTTGTAAACCTGTCCGAAACTTTGTAACTTGAAAATTGCGTTAAATCCAGCTGGGGTAGTTCGTTTTCGCCCACAGGGAAGGTCAGGGTTGTGCTGGTGGATTTTCCACTTAAATCGCTTGCAACCACCAGCAGATCTAGCTGCCCACCCTGTATATTTTCGGGCACATCGTAAGTAATCGTGTAGGCATCCTGTTTATAGCTGCCGCCCATTTCCCGAACAAGCTGTGCGCCATTTTCAAATAACTGTATGGATTTTAAACCTTCACTGTTATCCGATACTTCAATATCAATATTAATGCGTTGCAGTGGCACAAGACGAATACCATTGTCGGGAGATGTAATCGTAATTTCAGGGGACTGCACATCCTGATTAACTCGCTGTGATAACAGTGGGGGCAGAACGGTATCGGTTCGCTCTATTGAAAAACGATCAATCCCATGGGCGTACATATTCATCGACTGAATATCAAAGTGTACCGGTATGCCAAGCAGATGCGAGGAGACATGATCAATCGTAATGCTTCCTCGTGATGGCCTGGGCACAATCGATGGCCGAGACGTTACAAATGCCGTTTCGCTAACACCTGCAACACTTTTATCTGTTAATAACAGACTCACCAGTGCCTGGTGCTTTGTCACATTCCGAGTGGCCTGTATATTTATATACTGCGCTGCATCAATTAATGATGCATTATCAATTCGTATTGACTGCACGTAGCTCTCTATTGCCACGCCATTAGCATCCGTCAGTTGTGGGGTAATGACAAGGGTTGTGATATCGGATGTTTTAATACCGCCATTGGTTAAACCGACCAAATCCAGGCTATTACTGCTAAAGACCTGCTCCTGAATTAAAGCGGTGCAGGCGTCATCACTGTAACTGCGCACTTTATAACTTACATTGATATCATTGGCCGGGTCCCCCGTTGTATTATCAAATGTCCATTGAAGATTACCTGACACACTGGTCAGCGGATGCAGATCCAGCTGTCCATTGGCAAACTGCGCCCAGGGGTTGCCATTTATTGTTATTTCACTATTGAGCAGGCCACTGGCTTCTGAATAGGGCCAGCTTAAATAAGGTGTGAGACTTTGCGGGAGTAAAACACCATTTGCGTCCAGCTGAAATGCTTCCTTCGCCGTGGGGTCGCGACTGCCCACTGCACCAGCCCCTTTTAAAGACGTGTAGGCGACAAAATAGTTAACTGTAGCATTATTAAGGTCAGCATAGTCATCTTTTACATTAATGGTTTGATACGACAGGCCACCGGCAATCACCTGATTATTATCTGGCAGTGCATCAATCAACTGAATTCTGGGGGCCTGGTCAGGCTTAATATGAACCAGCTGGTTTAATTCGGCCTGATTACCAGAGGTATCGGTTGCAGTGAAAATAACTGTAAAATACTTACCTTCACTTCCCACAGGTGTAAAGCTGTTCAGGTCTACTACAAGATTACTCTTTTGTGCAACTGAAAGTGAAGCTGTCGTAAAGTTTTTGCTATTTATACTCTGAATATTAAGGCGCGGCTGAGCCTCACCCACAATTAAAATAGAAACACTTTCAATGCCGGTATTATCTGAAATATTTACATCAAGCGATAATGGCTGCCGATCAACAACCGTGTCTTCTGGTGTGTGCGATTCAAAAGCAGGCTTTTCTGTGTCGGCTAATATCGTCAGGCGTATGCTGTTACTGTCCGATGTATTTATGCCATTGTCACTGGCACGCAGTTTAAACTCAAAAGACTGTCCGGCCTGACTCACAAAACTCTCTGGCAGTCTGACAAAACCCGTGGCTTCAAGTTTAAAGCGTTGTGCAACAATTAATTCGCCAAAGCTCTGTGGGTTTGGAACCGTGACACTTTCCTGTTCTTCTTTCGGTAAATACACTTCCCAGCTGAGTTCAGTTTCTACACCCGTCGCATCCACCAGCACAGGCACCAGATCACTGATGTATTCATTATCATATCCCAGCGCTTCTATATCAAAACCATCTCCCGGCATAATATCGAGATTGGCTGCCGGGGTTCGAAGCACAATATTCGGCGGATCAAGATCATCTATTATTTCAAGATCCAGCAGCTGCTCAGTGCTCAGGCCATCGTTATCCGTTGCTCGCACACCGACTTTTAATACCGATGTAGCATTCTCCGGTTTATTTGGTGCGCGCAGTGCCGCACTAAAAAACAGACTGTTATCAATATTGTTTTTAATTTCAGCCGAGCTAAATGTTTTTTGTGTAAGAATAACACCATCCAGCTCAGCAAATATTGATACTGCGGCGATCTTTCTGTCATCTGTTATATTGGCATTGAGTGTAAGGGATTCACCTTCAACCAGGCGGCTGCCTGCACCAGGATTTCTGATTGAAATAACTGGTGGCTGATTTGTTAAAAGATTGTAACGCCAGTTTGTTGCAGGGGTTATATTGCCAAAGTTATCTTCGGCAAATGCGTTGAGCACCAGCTCTGTACCCGTTGTGGGCAAGGTATAGCTAAATGTACCCGAGGCATTCAATGTACGCGCGGCAACAGTAGTGCGGTTAATTTCAGTCCCAGACACCGTCATCCAGACCGTTTTAACGGCAGATTCATCCAGCGCTTTCCAGCTAAAAGTAACCGTGTCGCCATGATAGAGCGTGCTACCTGGTATGGGCGTATTAATAGCAACCAGTGGCGGACTGATATCAGCCTTCACGGTAAAAGTCGTTGAAAATACCGGTACATTAGCATCTGATTTCTGACCACGATCATCAGTCGCTACCAGGTCCACACGGATAGTGTGATTACCGGTTAAATTCAGACTGGCAAGGTCCAGATTAAAACTTGTCTGTAAGTTTTCTGCGGGAATCAGGCCAGTGGTACTATCCAGAACAGCCGTGCTAACCGGTGTCGTCGCGCCATCCAGATAATACTGTGCCTGCATGGCTGAGACGGCTCGATCATCACTGGCCTGAACAAATATTTCTACGATATCCAGCGGATAATAGGCATCTCGTTCCAGTCGCGCATCAATCACTTTTGGCAGCTGATCGGCACCCACACCAATAATTATTTTCGTTATGGTCTCATTACCGGCTTTATCAACCGCCTTTGCCTCAACAGGGTATGAATCAAATAACAGGCCCTGGCCTCTGGAAAACTGCGGAACATTCACCAGTTTTAATGCTGAAAAAGCATGCAATGCCCCTGGAATAATTTGCGGTGGTAACTGGTCTGGCGGAATAATATCGGTTAAATCGCCGGTGAGTGTTAACTGACCGCTAATATTACGAATACCTCGCAGCTCTAAAGAACTGACATCAACATTGTCATAACCGGTAATTTTTACGACGATTTCACTGTTTTCAATCACCGTAGCGATATTATCTGAGCCCGATGTCTGCGTCACTTCAGGTGAGCTAATATTAATCACCGGTGGCTCTTCATCTTTTCCCAGCGTGACATTTACATCAATACTGCGAGCTGTTTTACCTTCACTATCAACCGCTATCGCATAAAAAGTTAAACTTTGCGCAGCATCGACTACATCAACGGGCTGGTAGGTAATTGAGTAAGGTGGCGTTGTATCTGACCCGACAAGGCGACCCGCCGCATAAAAATCAACTCGTTTTATCGCCAGATCATCTACCGCATCGGCACGTAGTTCAATGGGTAGCCCTGCGACAAACTGATTGCCTTCCAGAGGAAACGACAATGCAACAGAGGGTGGCTGATCGGCCTGTACGGATATATTTATCGGCGCAGAACGCCCCTGCTCTCCCTGGATATCAGTGGCGAGAATTTCAAGGCTGAGGGTTTTCCCCAGCTGTTGCTGTGTAATGGGCAGGCGAAAAATATAGCTTGCATCATCCAGGCCCAGACGCGCTCTTAGAGGTTCTTCTTTCTCTTTCTCTTTCTCTTTCTCTTTTTTCTCCTGATCCTGTAACTGTTGTTGAACACTCGAATAAAAAAAACTCTCGACTTCTTTTCCATCAACCAGTAAATCCAGCTGTAAGCCTCTATTCAAAGTGTCATCGAACATGGTTAATGCTACATTCAGCAACTGCCCTGGAACAGCTTTAGCCCCTTCCACGGGCTGCGTAATAACAGCTCTCGGTGGCTGATTTTTTACAATGCGAATCAGTTTCGATGGAATCTGTTTACTGCTACCCGATTTATCATAAATCACTGCATACACAGACGCGCTGGTTTCACTGGTTGAAATTTCTGAGAGCTGATAGCGCCCCCCCCAGATCTGATAGTTTATTTTTTTGCTGGTAAATGCATTAACTTTTTCTTCCCTTTCTTCTATTACGCTAAAATAAGACTGAGAAACCCGCTTTCCGTCGTAGAAAAAATCAACATAGGAGATATTTGACTGCGTCTGATTTTCGCCCAGTTTAACCGCCAGTTTATAAGACAATGGGCTGGATTCTACAAAGCGTTGCATTTCCAGTGGTTGTTCAAGAATTCCGCTGTCGGGAAGGCCGGTATTATCATCACGGGTAATCAGCACTGTTTTATCCGGTGTCTGATTCACCTGCCCGGCCGTATCCAGCGTTGTGGCTTTAAACACCAGGGGCTGGTTTAGCATTTCCTCAGCAACAATAAGTGAGGTTTCATAAGGCGGTGAGGTTTTTGTTACCAGCAGTTTACCATTCTGATAAATATCGACCTGTTTAATACCCACATCATCATTCGCCAGCGCCGATATAAATAACGAACTACCCACATTCGCCTGCTTCGGCAATTGCAGTTCAATTGACGGCAAACTGTCAAGCGCGACCACAGGGATAGTGACCTGAACGGCAGGAAAATCTTTCAGTCGTACTGTAACCTGTGCTGGCGCAGTTTGTGTAATCACTGAGCGCGCTGTAATTCTGCCCTGCTGATCCAGCTCGATTAAACCCTCAAAACCTGCCGGAATGATATATTCCAGTGCTAACTGCTGTGGAATGCCCCCCACATTATTATCATCAAATACCGCCTGTAAAGCAGGTAACTGAAACTGCCCGTTTAACCTGTCAAGTACAAATGAACCCGCTGTATCCAGACCCGATATCACCTGCAAACTCGACAGGTTACGGTTAAAATCAGCGTTCACAGGTATCGTAATATCACTCAGTCCCGGAAATGAAACGGTAATAAAAACCACTGCTGTACCTGTTTCTGTAAGGGGTCGCACAACACCGTCGGCTGAAACAGCAACCAGATCAGGGTGTGATGAAACATAACTCGCTCCGGTTCCGGCACCCGGCAAAGGTGTTACGCCTCTAAACTGGTAGTTAACAGAAGGGATGATTTTTACAGTTTGCAGCTGGTCAGAAAACTGGATTTGTTGAGGGCTCGCCTGTAAATCACTGACATCTTCAATCAGGTCTTCCCCCGTTAAAGATAATTTGGAAATCGATGTTCTATTGCCTGATGCATCAAAGGCGACAACATCAACTAATACAAGCCCATCTGTCGAGATAGCCGCCGCATCCAGCTGCTTTTTAAGGGGTAAAATCAATGTAAACTGCGTCTGGCTTTCACGCTCAGGAAAGAGTTTTTTTACACCTTCGGTATCCGCAAAGGCGAGTCCATTTTCTTTAATTTGATCAATCACACCACCAAATTTTCTTAAATCCGATGCTCTTAAACCTAACACTGAAAAACTGATTGAGTTTATATCCGTGTCAGTGGTGTTAACTGTAATGAACAGGGCCTGCTGGCCATTGACACTTTTTATTGCGATATCATTAAATGACACGTTCGGTGATGTGTTATCTATCTGAAATGTTCTTGCCAGGTTATGTTGTGTCTGATCACGAAAGGTAAAATCGAGTAAGGGGTTAAATCGGCCACTGCCGGTGGCTGTAAAGGTATACTCACAGGCTAAAGGTATACTTGGCACCGAGGTGCTATCGGATGGAGAGAGGGTGTATGAATCATCACCCGCAGTGATTTGAGTGGAGATTAAATTAGAGCAATCAGCAAGGTAGGCAATATAGCGCACCTGATCAGACTGCGCGCTTAGAGAATTCAGCACCCTGACTGACACATCGACCTGTGCAAAAGCAAACGAGCCCGTAAAACCTGACAGGATATAAACGCCCACTATCAGCGGGAACAGACGAGATAACCGCGTTAATCTAATCCGCAAAAGATTAAACGCACATCCTGATAAAATTAAAGTCACGTAACTCACTTTTCCCTGTTTCCCTGATTATTTTTATGTGTTTTCTTGATATTTTGAGGAATTGTACTACAGGAAAGTTATAAAACAAACAGGGAAAAATCCCCTGTTTTAGAAAAATCGGCCTGATGCATAGAAAAAACACCATTTTTCAATATGTTAGATCATCCCCTCAATAAGTTATTTTTTGCATTAATTAATCTGCATCAATTAAACCTAAATTGATTTTAAGATAAAACGTGTCATCTTTACATGCAAAAACAGCCCGATCCTCCGCTTGCATGCAGCAGCGTGCAGGGCGGCGATTGGAGCGTGGACGGGAAATGGGCGTATACAGGTATGGCGAGCGTATCTCATTTACTCATTAAAACAGCAGGTTCTGAATTAACCCGTAACCCTAAATTAATCAGTTGACCGCGCAATAATGCGCTAAGTGGTTGAGAATATTGTGTATTATATAATACCTCCATTCACCCGTTCGGTGAAGACGCTACACC
>VAOX01028222.1_pt1 | contig 44500 bp, 44 predicted proteins | sample 3393891 | NCBI WGS metagenome assembly VAOX01 (sample SAMN08290429, study PRJNA428436) | hydrothermal vent metagenome | isolation source: Deep-sea hydrothermal vent chimney | place: Indian Ocean: Southwest Indian Ridge | depth 2822 m m
GAGCAAGCCAGACACCACGGGCACTTTATCACTTATACACAACCGTTGATACCACTTATCCCATAGAGACCTTCATAGTTGGTTTTGGATACAGCGGAGGTTTGAGCGGGCCGACTTATATCCAGGAAATGGCAAACGCCGGAGCAGGGATAGACCCGAATAATAATCCCAACGGCATTAGTTTTAACGCTACTGTAGGCAGTTCGTCCACTACGCTCATACTGCCCTCTTCCGCATTTACGACGACTAACGGTATTCTGGTAGGCGATACCGTTTCCGATAATGGAGATGAAAGCAGTTCCTGCGAGTTCGCCAACGATAACAGCGGGATTTATGCGGATGGCAACGACTGCGCCGTTGTTACGGGAATTTATTCAAATACGGATGAAGTCCTGTTGTCCAATTCCTTAAAAACATTGAATACAAGTGGAAATTCAGGCACCGTAACGGTTTCAGGCACCGTTTATCTGACTTTTAATTATAAACAGCTCTTAATTTCATTAACGACGATATTTGATCAGATAGAAGCCCAGTCGGTTTCTTTTACCTCACTCGTAGTCCATCAGGTTTACGGTTCAAACGGCAACGTCTATTATTCAAATTTTAAGGCGTTAAATCAGCCCCTTTGGGGAGAAGGCAATGTTTTTCTCTTTAAATTAAATGCACAGGGGCAGTTAATAGGCCCCGACGGTCTTGCCGTTGCCGCCGACGGTCAAATAATTACGAGCGATTCGTACTGGGATGATGGCAACGGCGCAGGCGGTGCCCTTCAAAAGAAGTCTGCCTCATCGAGGTATATAATCACATCTGAACTTAATTCAACTACCGGTTCAAATACTGCCGTCGAATTTAATACGTCCAACACGGCGAATCTAGAATCATTGTTAGGAGTGACAAGCGCAAATTATAAATCTGTTTGTCCAGGCGCGTCCTCAGAGAGTGCCTGCACTGATGATATTATAAATTTTGTTTTAAATCCCGACAGTGCGACGGATAACTGGAAATTGGGAGCGATATTCCATTCCGACCCCGTCTTAGTCGGTCCGCCGCCGTATCCATATCCAAGCACGTCGTATCAGGCGTTTAAAAAACTGTATGCTGCAAGGCAACAGGTTTTGGTAGTCGGAGCTAACGACGGAATGCTTCACGGTTTTGATGCGGGGACGTGGGATAGTAGTACAAGTTCTTATACCGATGGAACCGGAGCAGAGCTTTTCGGTTATATCCCGCCTAATTTTTTAGATATAAACGGCTCTTCAACATTGCCCAAAATCACTAAGTGGTATAAAACATCGGTCACGGAACCGTCTATTTTTGAATTTGTCGATTCGACTCCGCATGTAAGCGACGTGTTCTTCGGCAATGTTTTTAACGGAACGACTAACGGTACGGATACGTCCGACTATCCGATAACGACGACCGGTACGCCTGTAAGCAGCTGGCATACGGTATTGGTCGACGGTGAAAGAAACGGGGGGCAGGCTTATTATGCTTTGGGACTGACTGATCCCTCTAAGTTAACAAACGGTTACCCCAACCCTTTATGGGATTTTTCGGATGCTTCGGCCTCAACCGACCCAATGGGCAATACATGGTCGGAACCCTTAATGACTTACATATGCCTTCCGAACCCTAATTATACTGAAGTAACGGGCGGAACCGGCGTATGCGGAAATAATCCTGTTCCACCGAGCCCTGAGGCTGCTCCGCAGTTCGTTAAGACCTATACCGCTTTTATGGGAGGAGGTTATTCATCAAATAACTCGGCGGGACAGGCAGTTTATTCGTTATATGTTGAACCTAACCCGGTAAGTAGCGGAAATGCTTATATTAACAAGCAAAAGTTGTGGAAGTTCGACGGTTCAAATAACGTTAATATGAAATATTCCATACCGTCTGCCGTATCGCCTGTTCTAAGCTCTAATTTTCGGCTTCAAGCCTTTTATGTTGGAGATTTAGGGGGTCAGATGTGGGCGTTTAATATACCATACGGAAAAGCGCCATATACCGCCGATAGCAGTAAATCTAACTGGACGGGGTGTAGGATTTTTGATTCGGATGCATCTGCGAGTGCCCCGTTAAATATTTTTTTTCCGCCGGCAATTTCTTATGATACCGCCGGCAATTTATGGCTGTATTTTGGTACGGGTAACAGAGAAAACTTAACGGAAGTAAACACGACGAGGGATAATGAATTAATAGGATTAAATACGGCAAAGACTCGAGGAATCGGTGAATGTGCTACTGCAGGTGCCTATAATGAAGCCGATTTAATTAATGAAACCGGTACAAGCGGCACCGGAACCGCAGCAAGCAATGGTTGGTATATAAAATTAAGTCCCGGCGAAAAGGTAGTGGGTTCACCCCTCGTATATGACACTATAGTATATTTTGTAACTTATACACCGTCTGCGGCGGTGAATGCCTGCGGCTCCGGAACGGCAAAATTGTACGCGGTTTATTATTTAAACGGTGGTGGAACGATTACCACGTCAAGCAACGGAACGGTTACGATTTCAAATACGGCGGCGTCAAGCAGCGGAGCGGTTCAGTCTTTGACTATAGGCTCCGGAGCACCGTCGACCCCGGTTATATCGCATAAAAAAATCTTGATAACGACATCGAGCGGAGTGGTTTTGACTCAAAATATACCGTCGATGCCGTCTAAATTAATACATACTTCCTGGTTTCAATTGCCATAAATATTGATTTGAAATACAGCAAATTTATAATTAATGAGGAAAAATTAAAATGATATCGATAAGAAAAATATTTCCTATAAGATTACTTGTTATAGTACTTATGATACTCGGCGTTTCTTCCGTTGTTTTCGCAGCCGGCGGTCCGCCGTTGGTTAAGCCCAGGTCTACACCCGGGATGCATTTTTATGCCGGTACCATTACAAAAATAAGCGGTTCGTCCATAACCTTATATCATGGCGCAACTTGTATTATCACGGCTTCAACCGCATGCAAGGCACCTGCGTCGCCTATGTCCGCTAGAAGCATGATGAGTATGCAAACCGTCCCCTGTTCGTCTTTCGTCAAGGGTGAAACCGTGCTTATCGCCGCCGTCAGGAATGTGAGCGGACAATTAGTTGCCGTCAAGATCAAAGAGGCCTTCTTTTAAAAGATTTATCCTACACATAAAACCCTTAAAAGTCGGGAAGGGTTTTATGTAGAAAAGATTTTGTTTTTAAAAATGAGTGAAATAAGGTATAGTATAAAGCAAGACAGGCGGGGTAATTTTTATTGGATAGTAAAGATGTGTTTAAAAAAATGACTCTTAAAAATCTTGCATTGCCCGCTTAATTATATAATGGGCGAGTTTATAAAAGAGATTGGGAATATAGTCGTCAGCCTTAAGTCTTGGGCTATAATTGCAGTTTGCGTAATCTTTTTCGGCGTCGTCGCAATCTTCATCTCATTTTTTGGCAACGATGGAAATACTCAAAAGGTTGCAAGGTTGTGGGGAAAGACAATAATAAAACTCTTAGGCATTAAGGTTTCGGTTGACGGTATAGAGAATTTAGATCCTTCTAAATCTTATCTTATTATCTCCAATCATCAAAGTTATTTTGATATATTCGTTTTGCTTGCCTATGTAAATTTAAATTTTAAATTTATCGCGAAAGCGTCTCTTTTCAAAATTCCGTTTTTGGGCTGGAGCATGAAAAGGCTCGGTTATATTCCAATAGATAGAAAAAATCTTAAAAATGCCATTAAAACCGTTAGAAATGCAAAATCAATGTTAGAAACCGATAAATGTCGGTCTATTTTAATGTTCCCGGAGGGTACTCGTTCGGCCGACGGAAAACTTGCAAGTTTTAAAAGGGGTGGGCTTAACAAAATGGCAGCAAACAGCGATAATATACTTCCGGTTGCGATAAGCGGGACATATAATATCTTGAAAAAGGGGTCTGTTATGATTTATCCGAAAAATCCCGTAAGGCTTACGATATTAAATCAAATAAGCATACCGGACGATAAAGAGATAAACCCTGCCGGAGATTTTATCCTAAATATCGAGAAGAAAATAGAAGATGCATTAAAATCATAATTTTGCAATATAAATCACGAATATATTCTAAAAAAATTATCAAATTATGGTATAATTAAACGGTTTTTAATAAGACCGTGTATTTGTTAGTCAAATTACGGTAATTTAACAATAAAATCGTTTAAGAAAGATATAATTTTAAAGGAGGAGACTCAGGTTCTAAATCTATATATGAAAGGGTTAAAAGTGATACCGCTAGGCGGTTTAGGAGAAATCGGACTCAACATGATGGTTTATGAGACCGAAAAAGATATTATAATAATAGATTCCGGGATCATGTTTCCCGAAGACTATATGCTGGGGATAGATATGGTTATTCCGGATATAAGATATTTATACGACCCAGAAAAAAAAGAAAAAATTAGAGGAATTGTTTTAACGCATGGACATGAGGACCACATCGGTGCCATACCTTACGTGTTAAGGGAGCTTAATCTTCCGATATTCGGAACTCCTTTTACTCTCGGTATATTGAAAGAAAAACTAAAGGAACACGATTTACCTTTTAAGGTATCGCTTTTTACCGTTAAAGTAGGAAATACGATTACTCTGGGAGATTTTGAAATTGAGTTTATCAGGGTAGCCCACTCAATAATCGACGGGGCGAGCCTTGCGATAAAGACCCCCGTAGGAACTATAATACATACCGGCGATTTTAAATTGGATCAGACTTTAGATAAAAACTCCGTAACCGATATTAACAGAATTGCCCATTATGGAGACGAAGGCGTTCTGGCGTTGTTTTCCGATTCGACCAATATCGAAAAAGAGGGGTTTACGATGTCGGAAAATGATATAAAAAAAACATTCAGGAGTATTTTTGGCGACCATAGCGGAAGAATTATCGTAGCCCTTTTCGCATCAAACATTCATAGAATTTCCGAACTTCTTTCCCTTGCCGTAGAATTTAAAAAGAAGGTCATATTTAGCGGAAGAAGCCTTATCACTTATACCAAGGTTGCAAGAAAACTGGGCTATTTGAATATCCCCGAGGACGTTTTAATAGACGAAGAGACGATCGATTACTATAAGCCGGAGGAGCTTTTGGTACTTACGACCGGAACTCAGGGCGAGGCAATGTCCGCCCTTTCGAGGATATCCGTCGGCGACCACAAATATATAAAAATTAAGCCCGATGATCTTGTTCTTTTATCGTCAAAATTTATCCCTGGAAATGAAAAAGCCATATCAAAAATTATCAATAATCTCTATAGAAGAGGGGCGGAGGTTTATTACGAAAATATATCGGAAATTCATGTTTCCGGTCATGCGGGCAAGGAAGAGCTCAAGCTCATGATGAATATCGTCAAACCGAAATATTTTATTCCGGTTCATGGAGAGTTGAAGCATTTATATCAGCATAAAAAGCTTGCGATAAGTTCCGGCATCCCGCCGAGCAATATTTTTATCTTAGAAAACGGCAACGGTCTTATATTTACCGATGACGAGGGGTGTCATGCGAGCGAGCATATTTATACCGGCAGGATTTTTGTCGACGGTAAGGGCATAGGCGATGTCGGCACTCACACGTTAAAAGAAAGGGCACATCTTTCGGAAAATGGAATGATTATAGTTTTGCTTGTAGTAGATGCTAAAACATCAAGCATAATCTCCGGACCGGAAATAGTTTCTAAGGGATTTGTTTTTGAGGATTACTTTAAAGAGCTGAATGAAACGCTTCATAAATTGGTTGTACACGTGATAGAGGAAAATCAAAAATACGATAGCGTGGATTGGATTAAAGTCAAAGAAGACGTCAGAAGGGCTTTAAAGAAATATCTGAACAAAACCATAGACAGACACCCCTTTATTTTTCCTATGATAACGGAAGTTTAAAATATTAGACGTAATTTTTTTATTTTAATATATGGTATACTTTTAATAATTAAAGACATTTCTATAATCTGCCCGTTTAATTCTTAAGAGGTCAGAGGAGGTGATTAAAGATGGCTTGTTCTTCAAAAAAATCAACGTCTAAAAGTAAAGCAAAGGAAAAAAGCAAATAAATATGAATCGTAACTTTTAGGCTGTTTGCAGGCTAAAACGCTTTTATCTTTAAGGTTTTATCTACCTTAAATTAAGAGCGTTTTGCTTTTTGATTAGTCCTTTTCTTTCCCCTCTTCATTGTCGTCGTTGTCGGGGTTTTCTCCTCTATCTATTATTGAATGGCGCTCCTCTGTTTTTGTAATTCTGTCGTCAATTCTTTTAACAAGGTCGTTAAAGACTCCTTCTATTGCAAAAATCAGCTCTTTGTTGGCATTGCCTAAATGTTTTACCATATCTGCCGGAATTCTGTCGTATATGGCGTCGACGATCTTGTGTCTAAATTCGGATCTCTCTTCTCTAAATGATTTTCCGTTCCTTGATAACATTTTGAAACCTCCGTATATTTAATAGGTTAACATACTTTATCAGTATAAAACAATTTTTATTAAAATTCAAATTATTCGGTGTATTTTTTACTTCTTTTTTACAAAAGGCATATGCCTGATAATATAATTTTACATGAATAAAAAATAAAATACAATTTAAGAAAAAGTTAAAGAATTAAGATATAATACATAAGTTATATATTATTATTAGTGTATTATATTGTTTTAACGGGGGAGGGGGCGCAAAAAAAACAAAATATGTTAAAAATGAGAATAAACACGAACTCCATAAAATTTAAGGTATTTTTCATTTTTATCGCGTCGAGCCTTATCATTATTTCAATAGGTGTCTTCTTAGTCGTCCTTAATCTTACATTTTATAACGGCAAATATTTGAGGGAACGGCTAAAATCGCAGTTGATGACGGAGAGGATGGAGTTTATCAGCGATAGGGAATATATGCTTAAAATGGCGAACGATATCGCTATGCACGACTTTAAAAGCGATTTTATACGAAAGATATTTTATCCGCGAGCCCCCCGCAACCTTCACAGTTTATATTCGTTTACAGGGACGGAAAAAATATCGAGCGTGATATTGATAAGGTTAAGGAACGGCATACCTGATTATGTTGAAAAGTTTAATTATAAACATGACAGAGGGAAAATATTAAGCGATTATAGTAAATTATTGGGAATTATTTCGGCAAAGAATAAGCACATATTTACCGGTTTCGGAAGGAATAAGTCACATAAACTTATTGAACTCAGGGTAATTTACCGGTTTTTGCATAATAAAACAGGGTTTATAATCATCTTAAACAAGCATATAACGAGCGATTATCTAAGGGCTATACGCTTGAAAAATCATATGACAGCGAATTTGGGGGTTTATTACGGGACAAAGAGGTCGGCAATTTCGGTTGTGAGAAATAATAAGTATATAGGTTTAGGTCAAAGCGCCACGGAAAAACAGCTTTTGGTTTTGAAAAACGGTAAAAGTATTTATACATCTCTAATCGTGAAGGGCATATCCTTTTATATATACAATAAACCTATAAGAAACTATAACGGCAAGATAATAGGGATTTTAGGCTGCGGCATAGAAAGGGATAGATGGTTTCAGTATCTTAAGAAAATTTATTATATCCCGGCGCTTTTTTTTCTCGGCTTAGCTTTTTTTATTATTCTGATTTTTATATGGGCAAATAAAAAATTTGTGTCACCCTTTTACGATCTTTTAAGCAGTATAGAAAGAATAGACCCTAATAATCCGCAAAAGTTGAGATTAGTCGATAAATATAAAAACAGAGAAATTGAATATTACGGGCTTGCAAAGGTTATTACTGCTCTAAATGATGCGATAATAGAAAAGCAGGAAGAAAATAGTCTTATCGTATCCGGTATAAACTATTTTTCCAAAATCATTTCGGGACAGGATGATTTAAATTCGATAATCTCTAAGCTTATAAATTTAATCGTAGAGAAGATGGGCTATGACTATGCATGGTACGGCGTTTTAGACGAAGGCAATAGAGAGGTCAAAATAACCGCTGTTTATAATAACGATTTAAATTATACGAAAAATCTTATCCTTAAATATGACGGCTCAAAATATTCGCAGAATTTAGCGGCAAGGGCAATAACATCTAAAAATTACGTGGTAATAAATGATATAGAAAATGACGAGACGATCCCTCTATACAAGGGCAGGCTTTTAGAACATGGATTTTTATCGGTCGGAGTATTTCCGCTAATCTTGCATGGTTCGGCAGGCAGCTCGGTCGCAGGCTTGCTTGAGATATATTCGGGTAAAAAAGACGCTTTCGACGTTATTAAAGCCGTAGCGATTTTTAATTTGACTAATTATGTTTCGTATTTGATAATCTATTTGAAAAATCTTAAAAGGTCGTTAATTTTATCGGAAATGGCCGATCAGATATTATTTTCAATATCGGCAAGGCACGGAGATAGCCGGATTAAGCCTGACAATCAAGAATTCTTAAATAATTTAGAAGATAATCTGCAAACCGATTTTACGGAGTTTATAGTTTACGACGAGATTAAGAATGAAATCGTCGACGGCATGTTTTCGAAGGGGTGGGATTATAATTTAGGCAAGAGTAGTACCGCGCCTACCCCGACCCCATTTATCCAGGAAAGAATAATGAAAAACAGGTTATACACCGGTAATTATCAGGAAGATGAATTTACAACGGGGTTTTTTAAACATATAGGCGTACAAAATATAATTGTTTATGCATTCAAAGGTACTGAGAATAGAAGATATTTGGCGGTAACCGGTGTAATAAAAAGAAAAGCCACTTTTTACGACGAGGATTTAGAGTTTTTCAGGGATGGCATAAATCTTTTCGCTACATACTTTGAAATTAATCTACTTTTTGAAAAATTGGATCTATCTTTGGGATTATTGGAAAATAGAGAAGATTTAATAAATAAGATGGTTGAGTTCGGGGTCGTTTCCATAAATTTGACCGATAACTCCGTAAACCTTTATAACGATTATTTTGCAGAGATTTTTAACATAAACAAATTTTTAAATCCCGTAAATTTAGACGATTTTTATGAAAGTATAAAACCGGCCTTTAAAGACGAAAATTCCGTTCACAACATCTTTGAAACATACATAAAAAACAAATACGTAACTAAAATAAAAGGCGTGGAAATAGACCTTAAAAGCGGCATTGTGTTAATCATAAAGTCGAACCTGTTTTTAACCAAGAATAACGACGTAATAAGGCTTCTCGTATTTGTAAATATTACCGATTCTAAGAATTATACGAAAAACATAGAAAATTTAAATAAGAGACTTAATATAATAAACGAACTGTCGCATAAATTATCAACGGTATTTACGCTTGAGTATGCACTAAAAACATTCTCGCAGGGATTATACTCAATAAAGAACGAAAAAGGCGGGGAAGTAAATTTCCTGCATATAAATATATTCGATACTGTAAGTAAAAAAACCGTAACATCTTTGATTTATATAAAAAATAGGGACAAAACCAACGGTATTAGCGGAAGCAAATCGCCCGGAGAAGTTATCATAACCACGAATAATATTAATTATGAGGATTATATATCAAACTGTGAACTCTTAAGAAACGGCGAAAAAAAATGTGATACGCTTGACGACTGTGAATTTCATAATACTGAAGGCAGCTATAAATGTTTTTCTTTAAAGATAGGGGAAGAAAAAACGGGAATGGTTTCCGTGGATTCGGCGAATAAGGACTTTTTCGCTAAAGAAATAACATCATTGATAAAGGAGATGATAAATATAACGTCGCCTGTTTTGGCAAAGCTTATATTAATTGAAGCGAATAAAGAAATGGCGGTTACGGATGCGCTAACCGGAATTTACAATAGGAGGTATATATACGAGTTTGCCAAAAGGGAGATTATAAGGGCATATAGGAATTCGACGCATCTCTCTACGGCTATGTTGGATATCGATAATTTTAAAGATATAAACGACAATTACGGTCATCAAGCCGGCGATGCCGTATTAAAGGAATTTGTAACGGATTTAAAGAACGTTGTAATGAGAAATCAAGATATAGTTACAAGATACGGCGGAGACGAGTTTTTTATGATTTTACCGGATACGGATAAACTGAATACGATTAAATTAATGGAAAAATTGAGAATTTTCATTAAAAAGAAGGTGTATTCATTAGGAAATGATATCAATTTAAGTATTACCGTGTCCATAGGTATTTCCGGTATAGAATATCTTTCGGATAAAAAGATTATAAGGAACAACGACGATGCCGAAGATATCTTGAATCGCCTCCTAAAGATTACCGATGAAAATTTGTATAAGGCAAAGAACATGGGAAGGGACAGGGTCGTAAGTTAAGCTAAATATGCGGGAGGGGAAAAAATGATTGCAATCAGGCTTTTTAGAAAAGAAAGCGAGTTTACGCAATGCCTTATATGCGCCCATAAATGCAGGATTAAAAAAGGGAAAGTCGGAGTTTGCCGAACTATTCTAAATAGAGAGGGAGTTTTATACAGTATAAATTACGGAATATTAGTGGCGCAGGGTGCAGACCCGATTGAAAAAAAGCCGCTTTTCCATTTTTTACCCGGTTCTTCTTCCTATTCTATTGCCTCGCCGGGTTGCAATTTTAGGTGCTTGGGGTGTCAAAACGCGAATATATCGCAAAGCTATCGAGATGGCGCATATGAGACCTATCTTGAATATTATAATGGGACAAGGAGAATATCTCCAGATGAGGTCGTAGAGAGTGCCCTGAATGCACATTGTAAGTCTATTTCATATACATACACCGACCCGGCCGCCTTTTTCGACTATAGCATAGACGTAATGGTGCTTGCGCATAAAAACGGTTTAAAAAATGTATTTGTCACAAACGGCTATTATACGGAGGAGTCGGTCAATATGACAAAAGGGCTTTTAGATGCCGCGAATATAGATATAAAATTTTTTAACGACGATAGTTATAGAAGAATATGCGGCGGAAGGCTCGAGCCCGTACTGGAAGCGGTAAGGATGTTTCATGAAAATGGCGTACACCTTGAGCTGACTACGCTGCTTATAGACGGATATAATGACGCTTCGGCAGAAATTAGAGGTATAGCGGATTTTATCGTATCAATAGACCCAAATCTGCCGTGGCATATTTCAAGATTTTTTCCGCTTTATAAAATGAAGGACGGGCAGGTTACTCGGGGTGAAAATATTATAGAGGCATATAATGTAGGTAAGACTGCCGGGCTTAAGTATGTCTATGCGGGAAATGTTAAATTGGATAAATATGAAAATACTTATTGTCCGTCATGCAAAAGGCTTTTAATAAAAAGAGACGGATATAGTATCTCGGAAAATAATATTGTCTCAGATAACTGTAAATTTTGCGGATATAAAATTTACGGAGTATTTTAATTTTCATTATTAGCGAACTGCCTTGCCCTTACAGGTGAGGCTTTTTGGTTCGTTTTGTATCGCATATTATCATCTGCCTTGCAAAAGGGGAATTCTCGGCAATGTTTGTTAAAATTTCCTTGAATTAAGATACGGCAATATTATATAATCATACAAGCTGTTCGTTTGTTTGGGGGATCGTCTAGCGGCAGGATCTGGGACTCTGACTCCCATTACGGAGGTTCGAATCCTCCTCCCCCAGCCATTCATCGGAAAGGGGCAATAAGATACGTTTGAATTATAGGAAATATGATGATAAATCATGCTTCTCCTTGAATATATTTAATATCGTAATCCATACACCATTTGGCTTTTTCTAATTCTTTTCCGATATAGGCGGCATGAGTTAGTTCAGAAATTAATTCTTTTTCTACTATTGTTGAATAAATTGAAGGAACATCGCCCCCCTCAATAACATTTAATAATTCATTGTGGTAATTGTAAAATTCAACCGTTATCATTTTATTTGCAAACGAAGGTATTATTACGAAGTACCCCTTTTTGTCTAATTTTATCCTTTTCGGTTTTTTTGCAATTATTTTTTCTATAGGGGATGGACTAAAAATCCTATCGGTTATTTCGGGTGGTCTGGAGTTTTTAAAATCTTTTAAAAGTTCGCTTATTTTAAGTGCAATCGCGGCGGCATCCTCGCAGCCGATCATATTTATAACTTTAACCTGTTTTCTAAAAAGTTCTACCTCTTCGTAAGTTACGTTTTTAAGAATCGGTTTTTTACCGTTCGAACCGATTATTCTCATATTCTTGTCTACGCTATTTTTATATAAAGATATGAGTGTCTGACCGCTGCAATGTCCTTCGGATTCCCTTCCCGACACTATTAGATAATGCAGTGTGGAATTAGTTATAGTATTTTTTATAATTTTATCTATCCCGATATTTTCAGTCTCTGTTTTTCCGATAATACAAAGTCCTTTCGGTTTTAATTTTGACAATTCGCTGTATAAATCTAAGCTGGCAAGAGTAGATACCGCAACCGGACACCCTTCTCCGTCACAAAAGGCGCTATACTCGCCGGGAGAAACCGGCCATGAATCTAAGAATTCTAAGGAATCATGGTTGCCGCTGTCGTTCTCAGAATCGTTCCTAATTAAATATATGACGGCATCGGCTATAAAATTAGCAGCCACGGCGGGATAGCAGTGTTTACAGCCGAGGCATGAATACTCGACCGGTTTCAGCTCTAATTTTAATTTTTTTACCTCGTCCGATAACTTACGTGCTAAGCCGTTAGGGGTTTCGTTTTCTATTATCTTAAGATTTTCGATAACATCGTCTAACCCGTAAACCATGCATCCGCATTTCTTACATTTTTTTAATTTTATAGCGCTGAAAAGTTCATTTCTAATTTTATCATATAATTTTTCTGTTTCCAAAGTGCGCCGTGTGTCCATAAAATAAAGGATTGCCGATATTAATCAGACTAAATATTCTATGAGTTCTATCATAATGCCATTAGGGTCGTTAAGAAAAGCAATTTTCATACTTTTGTCCATGGAATAAAAGGGTTCTTTTGAAAAAGTCACCCCGTTCTCCTTAATGCTTTTCGCATCCCTATCTATATCATCCGTCATGAAAGCAAAATGGGCGAAAGAGTTTTCGCATTGGGCAAGCCGTTTCGGATTATCCTCCGCTATAAGTTCTATTTCAAAGCCGGTAGTAATATCCTTCAGGAAAACCAACGTAGTCCTATGAGCCTCTATATATCTCTTTTCACGCACTATCAGTCCAAAGACCTTGACATAAAAATCTATAGATTTGCTCAAATTTCCGGTTCTTATTGCAGAGTGAATAAATTTCATTTAACCGCCTTTTAATCAAATATAAAAATAGTATCGATGTCGCTTTCGTGTCTTATTTCATCAACCGGCTCTTTTTTACTTTTTCCCGCATACAGCTTGTTTGCGGCATTAATTACCAGACCGTTTTTTCCGCCGATATTTTTGTAAGCGTGAACTATACCGGGAGGAACTATAAGTGCGGCAGGTGTATTTTCTCCAAGAAACAGCACGGTTTTATGAAGATAAGTAGGCGAGTCTTTTCTATTGTCCCATAATATAATTTTAAAGTCAGACGGCCCCAGGAAACAAAAATAATCCGTTTGGCAGGTATGCTCGTGAGGTCCCCTTTTGATATTCGGCATGGTAAGAGATATGTATGCCATTTCAGGAAAGGCAGATTTATCTATCTCGTCGTTTCTATAAAGCTCGGCAAGCCAGCCCCTTTCGTCGACATGCTTTTTAATGTGCCTAATAAATACATCGTTAATTTCGGCTATTTTGAAACTAAAATCCATTTAAATTTGATTTATTTACATTAAATTATTTTGGTGAAACAATTAAATAAAAACATTATTGGGTTACAGTATATGCTATTGAATTTTTAATTTCAAGCGAACGAACAAGAGCGAAGAGGATCGGGTTCGGAATATAGTCTTAGAACATCAAACACAAAAATTTTACGAATAATGATATAATTACAAATTAATAGCCGATAATTATTTACTGGAAATTAAGACATGAAGAGAAGAAGGGGCTTTACCCTGGTCGAAATGATAATGGTGATTATTCTTCTGGGAGTTTTAGGTATTCTCGGGACGACAGGTCTTAATTCGGCGGTTTCGGGGGATAGGGGCATGTATGAGAAACAGCTTCAATCCGCGATCAGGTATGCCCAAAATTATGCAATGAGCCATTTTACGTATACCGCCGTCGTATTTTCCGTTTCGGGATCAAATCCTTCCTGCGTTCTGGGTGGTAGTGGCGCAAGCTATTCCGGTTATGCCGTGTGTGCCTGCAATCCTGCCACAGATAAACCCGAACCGCTTCCAAACCCGCTGGCGCAAACGACGGATAATTTTTACGTTGCCATGAATTACGGCATAAATTATAAAATAAGTACCGACTATAATTATATTGCTTTTAATTCCGCAGGGGAGCCGGGGACATTCGGCAAGGATATATGCTCTGATTTTACGCCGTCCGATAAAACGATACATTCATCTTTCGGTGTTTCGTCGTCCAATTTAACCTTTTATATCTATCCGATAACCGGCCTTGTGAGCTATAACGGGAATTTGCAGTAGTTTTTATTATATTAAAAAGGTTCACAAATTAATCTACGAATGGTATAATGAGCAAAATAATTTTTAAAAATACTAAGGAGGGATTTAATCTATGAAAAGCCTTAAAAACCTTAAAATTTTAGCACTTCGGATTTCTTTATCTATTCTTGCTATTTCCTTGATTATACCCGTTTTTTCAGGTATATCTTTTGCCAAATTCTATTGTCCGCTTGGATATTCTTATAACTCAAAAATACATCTTTGCGTCGGAAAGAAGGGCTTGAAAGGGTACAACGCTATTCCTTCCACTAAAATAAACGTGGTTAAAGAAAAAAACCGTACCTATACATGTCCGAACGGATATGTATATTCAAAGAAAATGCAACTTTGCGAAGGTACGGGGCATTTTAAGGGAAACACCGCTCAGCCGACCGTTGAACCTATTGTGCAAAAGTAATCTATAATTTAAAAAAAATAGGAAAAAATCAAAATTAACAACGCCAAAGCGTTAAAAATAAATGAATATTATTGCGATATTGAGGTCGAAAGAGATGTTCGGCATTTTAAAGCCGTATCTTCCAGGACATAATATTGCTCATTATACCGATAAAAAAGATTTTCTGGATGATATCAAAGATGCCGGTCATAAAAATTTATCGGTTTTAGCGGATGATTTAATATTAATCGTTAATGCGGGAATAGAGATCGATAAAGACGTTTTGTCGTTTGCCGGGATCAAGCTGATTCAGCAGTTCGGTGTCGGCTATGAGAATGTTGATATAGATTATGCTTCTGAAAAAGGGATACCCGTATTTAATACCCCGACGGCAGGAACATATAACGCCGTTTCCGTTGCGGAACTTACTCTATTTTTTATTATTGCACTTGCGAGGGATTATAACGGTTGTATAAATGCTATTAATCACGGCGTTGCCAATCAGCCGATGGGTAGCAGCATCTTCGGGAAGAAATTCGGAATTGTCGGGCTCGGCGGGGTGGGGCTTGAAATCGTCAGATTATTAAAAGTCACAGGAGGCGAGATTTACGGTCTAAAGCATAACAAGCCCGCAGACGATTATGCCAAAAACCTCGGAATTAAGTTTGCAGGAACGATAGATAACGATTTTAAATATATGTTATCGCTTGTGGATTATGTTATTCTTGCCGTTCCTTTAGAAAAAAATACGGAAAATCTCATTAACGATGAAACCGTGGACTTGATGAAGACCGGCTCGTACATTATAAATACCGGAAGAGCGGGATTGATTAAAAAAAGCTCTCTTATAAATGGATTAAAAAGCGGTAAAATAAAAGGGGCGGGTCTTGACGTGTATTGGAAAGAACCCGTACATATAAGCGATGAAATATTTCATTTTAACGTTATTGCTACGCCGCATATAGGCGGAGCGACGTATGAATCTATCGGAGATATTTCGCGCATGTGTGCCGAAAATATAACCGGCTGGCTTGAAAAAGGGGATTTAACAAACTGCGTGAATAAGGATTTAATTACAAAAAACTAAATGGGATTATTATGGATTACAAAGATTCGTTGAACCTTCCGAAGACCGATTTTCCGATGAAGGCAAATTTAAAAGTTACCGAAGAAAAACTTCTTAAAGAGTGGGGAGAAAGCGAACTCTACAAAAATATTTATGAACATACGAAGAATAGTAAAAAGAAATTTATTCTTCACGACGGACCGCCGTATGCAAATGGTCATATTCACATAGGGACGGCTTTAAACAAGATTTTAAAAGATATAATAGTTCGGTTTAAATTAATGTCCGGATTTCATGTTCCGTTTATACCGGGGTGGGATTGTCACGGGCTTCCGATAGAACATAACGTAGATAAGACTTTAGAATCCAAAGATTCTATTGCTAAAAACGAAAAGAGAAAGCTGTGTCGCAAATATGCCGCCAAGTTTGTGGATATTCAGAGGGCTGAATTTAAGAGATTGGGAAGTATCGGAAGATATGACAGCCCTTATCTTACCATGGACTATTCCTATGAGGCGAATACAGTCAGGAAATTAGCTGATTTCGTCAAGAACGGAGGGCTTTATAAGGCAAATAAGCCTATATATTGGTGTTCATCCTGTAAAACCGCACTTGCGGAGGCAGAAGTAGAATATGCCGAAAGGGTATCCCCTTCGGTTTATATAAAATTTAGAATTAAATCCGATTTAAATAATATTATTGATTGTACCGAAATAGGCGATAAGGATATTTTTGCCGTAATCTGGACGACGACACCATGGACTATTCCGTCGAACCTTGCGATTTCGTTAAACCCCGACTTCGAATATTATTTTATAGATAACGGAAAGGATATTTTTATTCTTGAAGAAAGTCTTTCCAAAGAATTAATGGAAAAATTCGGGTATCAAGATTACAAGGTCGTAGCAAAAACGCAGGGTAAAAATTTAGAAAATAAAATTGCCGCTCACCCATTTATAGAGAGGGATTCTATTTTAATATTAGGCTCTCATGTCAAGAAAGATACCGGAACCGGGCTTGTTCATACGGCTCCGGGCCATGGGGACGACGATTATGCCGTAGGGCTTAAATATAATCTTCCGGCCTATGCTCCGGTTAACGATGAAGGCAGGTTTCTGAATGACGTAGATACTTTTGCGGGGATGCACGTATTTGAAGCTAATCCTTATGTGATCGAAAAGCTTAAAGACGTCGGGGCGCTGATTTTAGAAGGAAAAATAGAACATTCATATCCTCACTGCTGGCGGTGTAGCAGACCCGTTATTTTGAGGTCGACCAAACAATGGTTTATTTCTATGGATATAAATTCTTTGAGGGACAAATCCCTTAAAGAATTGGAAAACGTCAGGTGGATTCCTAAATGGGGCATAGATAGGATTTCGGGTATGCTTGAAACGAGGCCTGATTGGTGTGTCTCAAGACAGAGATCGTGGGGTGTTCCAATAACGGCATTTTGCTGCAAAAATTGCGGAGAAGCATTTATAGATTATGATATTTTTCTTAAAATAGCCAACGAATTTGAAAAATACGGAGCGGATTTATGGTTTGAAAAACCGGTAGATTATTTTTTAAATTTAAGTGAAAAAGAGGTTAAATGCAAAAAGTGCGGTTCGAAAGAATTTGAAAAGGAAGAGGATATACTTGACGTATGGTTTGACAGCGGAGTCAGTTATTTCTGCGTGTTGAAAAGCGATGAGGAAGTAAAAGATATCGGTTTTCCGGCAGATTTATACCTTGAGGGTTCGGATCAGCATAGAGGCTGGTTTCATTCAAGTCTTCTGATAGGAGTAGGAACAGATGACGGCGCACCCTATAAAACCGTTCTCACGCATGGATTTGTTGTCGATAGTTCCGGTAAAAAGATGTCTAAGTCGTTGGGTAACGTTATAAGCCCCGATGAAATTATAAACAAATATGGAGCCGATATATTAAGATTATGGGTTGCATCTGAGGATTATAGAAACGACATGAGGATATCTACCGAGATATTGCAGAGGCTTTCGGAGGGATACAGAAAGATAAGAAATACACTGCGTTTTATGCTTGGCAATCTATATGATTTCGATGAGAATATAAATTCGATTAAATACGAAAATATTGCAGAATTGGATAAATATGCGTTGCACAGATTGACATTGCTCTCTCAGAATATTTTAAAATATTACGAAAATTATGATTTTCATCAGGTATACCATGGCATATACAAGTTTCTTATTGAATTTTCTTCTTTCTATATTGATATCGTTAAAGATACGCTCTATACGGAAGGGAAGGATTCGATTAAAAGAAGGGCCGTTCAAACCGTGATGCATTTTGCTTTAAATATTTTTATAAAGTTCCTGTCCCCAATAATACCGTTCAGTACATCGGAAGCATGGGGATACTTCAAAAAGGGAGAAAAGCGGGAAAATATTTTTTTTGAAAAATTTGACGAACCTGATGAAAATTTAGTTAATTTTGATATTGAAGAAAAATTCGATAGATTGATAGGCATAAGGGGCATTGTTTTATCCGCGCTTGAAAAGGCAAGGAATGATAAGATTATAGGCAGTTCGCTTGAAGCTATGGTCATTTTAAACGCGAACAGCAGGGATTATGACTTATTGAGCGGGTTAGACGGCGAAGATTTAAAGGATTTGCTCATAGTATCCGGTGTCGTCTTGCAAAAAAACAGTACGCTGAATGTAGATATTACGGAAGCGGCAGTAGAAAAAGCAGGCGGAGAAAAATGCGCAAGGTGTTGGAAATATGATGTCAGCGTAGGGAGCCATTCCGATTATACAGATGTATGTGATAGGTGCAGCGGCGTGCTTGCAAATTCTCATGCAATATAAGATATAATTAATATAACGATAATACTTGATTATGAAAAAAAAGATAATTGCCGCAAATTTTAAAATGAATAAAACAAATCGAGATATAGAGGAATATTTCAATACTTTTGTGAACAACATGAATGAATTTAAAGGCAAAGGTCTTTTTGAGAATATAGGTTTAAATTCAGAAGCCGTTTTTGCTACTCCGTGTACCTCGCTTTGTGAATCTTATAAAATTATAAAGCCTTACGGAGACTTCATAAAACTTTCCGCCCAGGATATTTATTTTGAAAAGAATGGGGCATATACCGGAGAAATTTCCATAGATATGATTAAGGACTGTGGTTGCGAATATGCAATAGTTGGACATTCTGAAAGACGCCGGATTTTTAATGAAACCGATGAAACGATAGCAAAAAAAATGAGCGCTGTTTATAGTAGCGAAGGGGTAACTCCAATATTATGTGTCGGGGAAAACAAAGAGGTGAGAGAAAAAGATATGCAGTACGATTTTGTGAAAAAGCAACTGAAAACCGACCTTGAGCCGCTAAAAACAAAAAGCGGAAAAGTTTATTCTTTAATAATCGCCTATGAGCCCGTCTGGGCAATCGGAACGGATCTGCCGATCAGACCGGAAGACGGCGATAAGATGCATAGGTTTATATACGATTATGTTCGTTCAAATTACGAGGTTGATGAATTAAGAATTATATACGGCGGTAGCGTTAAGGAATCAAATATAAAAGAGTTGATGGATGAGCCCTATATAAACGGCGTATTAGTGGGCGGAGCAAGTTTAGACCCCTCCGTTTTTTTAAATATCGTCAGACTCTCCAACGCTTAATGTTTGCGGGATATGTTATTTAACAAAAAAAATAAAAGGGAGGTATCCAAATGAAGTATGTCATTCAGTTCACAAACGGAACGATAATGCCGGGTCTTTTAATTAACGTGATTAAAAACATAAGCGCAATTGACGAAACGGAAGAGGTAAACGTCGTAATGTTCGGTCCCTCCGTCGTTTCGTTTCTTCACCATTCTAAGCTTAAAGAACAGTTAAAAGCCGTTATTACGAATAAGGTAAATGTTTTTGTTTGCCGTAACGCGATGAATATGTTTGAACTTAAGGATGGGGATATTCCGGATTATGCCCGGGTAGTTCCCGCCGGTGTGGAAAAAATCGCCAAACTTTCCAAAGAAGGCTGTACCTATATAGCCCTATAAAATTAAGTCAAATTATTTATTTATGAATAGACCAGTGCAACCCCCAAAGGGTACGAGAGATTTTCTACCGGAAGAAATGTTATTGAGAGGAAGGGTTATTGAGACCCTGAGGGAGTGCTTTGCGCTTTACGGTTTTATCGAGATAGATTCTCCGGTTTTTGAATATTTTGAGCTTCTTTCAAGGAAATGCGGCAGTGAAATAGAAAAAGAGATATATACTTTCGATGATAAGGCTAAAAGAAAGTTGGGATTAAGGTTTGAGTTTACTTCTCCGCTGGGAAGGTATTATGCGACTAATCGCAGCAGACTTGTCAAGCCGTTCAAAAGATACGTAATCGGCAAAGTCTATAGATACGAAAATACGCAGGCGGGAAGATATAGGGAGTTTTATCAGGCGGACGCCGACATAATAGGCTCTTATTCGATGAACGTAGAGCTTGAACTGTTAAATTTAGCAATTTTTACCTTGTCTAAATTAGGATTCGGTGATTACGAAATTTTTATCAACGACAGAAAGATACTCGACGGAATTGTTAATGCCGCAGGAATCGGAGAAGATAAAAAAGACGCAGCACTTCGCGCGGTAGATAAAATGGCAAAAATAGGGGGACAAGGGGTAATAAAGGAGTTCGAGGAAAACGGTATAGCAGAGGATAGTTATAAGTCTTTTATGGAATTTATTGAATTAGATAAAGACCTGAGTGATATGGAAAAACTATCTGCTTTAGGCGGACGCATTAACGCCGCTGTTAAGGACGAATTTATTAAAAATAAAGCCGTAGAAGGAATAGATGAACTTTTATCAATACTGAAAAATGCAGAAGCAATAGGCTTAGACTTTATAACGTATGACCCTCTTTTAGTCAGGGGGCTTGGGTATTACACGGGGCCTATTTTTGAAATCAAATCTAAAGATGTAAGTATCGGCAGTTTCGCCGCCGGCGGAAGATACGATAATTTAGTCGAATTATACGGCGCCCGTCCGGAAGGCGCTTGCGGGATATCCTTTGGCGTAGAAAGAATAATAGATATCATAAAGGAGAGGGATGGAAAAACACTTAAGTCGCAGGCTTCCCCCATAAAATTATATGTTATTTATTTAAGCGAAGACGAACGGTCGTATGCTTATAGGAATGCCGAAGCACTTCGTTTAAACGGAATAAATACCGAATTATGCATCTCTAGCCGGCCCAATATCGGAAAAGAGATAAAATATGCCGATAAAAAAGGGATAGAATATGTTGCCGTAATAGGTGAAAAAGAAGCCTTTGAAAGAAAACTTACACTAAAAAACTTAAAAACGAGGGAGGAAAGGTTTTTGACCGTAGAAGAAACCGTCAAATTATTTAATAACGACAGGTAAGATAATGCCAGCTTTTATACATATGTGTCGGCAAATAATTGCATAAAATTCGTGTTTCGGTATACCGGCGGCAAAACTAATTTCATAACAAAAGGGTTAAAATCAGGGAGGCAAAAAATGTCTATGCATATAAAAACGATTTTTTTAGATATCGGGAGCGTATTGCTTACTAACGGATGGGATAGAAAATCAAGAAAACTTGCCTTAGAAAAATTCAATTTGAGCAGCGAAGATTTTGAACCGAGGCATGAAGATATATTTGCCTTATACGAAGAAGGTAATGTTACATTAGATTATTACCTTGATAAAACCGTATTTTACAAAGAACGTCCTTTTTCCGTAGATGAGTTTAAAGCCTTTATGTTTGTCCAGTCTCGACCGTATCCGAAAATGATAGACCTGTTTACCCGTCTGAAGGATAAATATAAATTTAAATTGGTTTCGGTTAATAATGAAGGTTTTGAGTTGTCGGTCTACAGGGTAGACAAATTTTCTCTCGACACATTATTTGATTTTTTCATAACATCATGTTTCGTCCACATAAGAAAACCGGATAAAAGCATTTTCAAACTCGCTTTGAATTTATCTTATACAAAACCGGAAGAATCCATTTTTATAGACGATAGAACTTTTAACGTGGAAACGGCGATCAACCTTGGGTTCAATGCCTTTAGACACATTGACTACGAATCTACGAAAGAGGAACTCTCACGGTTCGGATTTAGCGGTTAATTGACTTTCTTTAAAAAATGGTTTACAATTAGCCATAGACTATTATTTATAAAAAGCTTATTGCCGTTTATTTTCCGCCAACGTAGTTTGTTTTTGCCGTTTACTAAGAAAACATTACCGTAATTTTATGAAAAAATTTAATAAAGTATTAATAGCCAACAGAGGAGAGATTGCTTCAAGGATAATAAGGGCATGCAAAGAGTTAGATATTAAAACCGTTGCAATCTATTCCGAAGCCGACAGTCATGCTTTGCACGTGAAAAAAGCCGACGAAGCATATCTCGTGGGACCGGGTCCCATATCTGGCTATCTCAACATTAATAGAATCGTAGATTTAGCAATTAATGCCGGTGCAGACGCCATACATCCCGGGTATGGATTTTTATCCGAAAATCCTAAATTTTCAGATGTTTGCGAGAAAAGAGGCATAATATTTATTGGTCCGTCGCATAAAACTATTGCGATGATGGGAGATAAAATAGAGTCTAAAAGGCTGATGCGGTCTGTCGGCGTTCCTGTAGTTGAGGGCTCCGAAAATGGTGTGGAATCTGAAGAGGAAGCAATTTCGATCTCGGAAAAGATAGGTTATCCGGTTATGATTAAGGCCTCTGCAGGCGGGGGAGGGAAAGGTATAAGAATTTGTTTCAATAATGACGAATTAATTAAAGGATTTTTCTTATCTCGTTCGGAGGCAGAAAAATCATTCGGCAATCCGGAAGTTTTTATAGAAAAATATATTGAAAGGCCTCATCACATAGAGTTTCAAATACTTGCCGATAATTATGGGAACATTATACATCTCGGCGAAAGAGATTGCTCTATTCAAAGAAGGCATCAAAAACTTATTGAAATAGCCCCGTCTCTCATTTTGAACGACGAACTTCGCAAAAAAATGGGTGAATCTTCGATTAAGGCGGCTAAGGCGTGCAATTACAGTAATGCGGGGACGATAGAATATATCGTCGATAAGAACGGCAATTATTATTTTATGGAGATGAATACCAGAATACAGGTAGAGCATTCCGTGACCGAAATTGTTACCGGGGTCGATATCGTGGGAGAGCAGATTCAGATAGCTATGGGTAAAAAGCTTGACATTAAGCAGGAAGACGTTTCAATGAGGGGGTATGCCATAGAGTGTCGGATAAATGCTGAAAACCCAAGAAAAGGTTTCGTCCCGAATACCGGCAGAATAACCGCTTATTATTCGCCGGGCGGTATAGGTGTCAGGATAGACGGCGCGGTTTATAAGGACTATGTTATTCAGCCGTTTTACGATTCAATGATTGCAAAGCTGACCGTTGGAGGAAGAACTTGGGAAGAAACGGTTAGAAGGGCGCGAAGAGCGTTGGACGAGTTTGTAATAAAAGGTATTAAAACTACGATTCCTTTTCATCTTAAAATAGTTCGGGACGAAGACTTTATCAAGGGTAATTTCGACACGCACTTTGTAGATGAGAGGTTGTATTTAAGAGATTATAAATTACAAAGAGATCCGTTTGATAAAATACTTGCAATTTCTGCGTCTATTGCTACCTATTACGGGATTTAGACACGGGTCCAATGAAGTTTGTTTAGTGCACACATAAAGTAAGTAATTTAATCATTATGGGTATATACATGGAAGAAAAAAAACATATTGGAAAAGTAGGCATAATGGAAACGGTTTTAAGGGATGCCCATCAATCTCTCTTGGCTACAAGGATGACTACCCCTGATATTCTTGGGATAGCGCATGTTTTGGATGATATAGGGTTCTGGTCGTTAGAGGTATGGGGGGGGGCAACGTTTGATTCATGCCTAAGATTTTTGAGGGAAGACCCGTGGGAAAGACTCAAGAGAATCAGAAAGGTTTACAAGAATTCAAGGCTGCAGATGCTTTTGAGAGGGCAGAACCTTGTGGGATACAGGCATTATGCGGATGATGTGGTAGAAAAATTTGTTTCTCTAAGCGCCGACAACGGAATAGATGTTTTTAGGATATTCGATTCCCTAAATGATTTTAGGAATATTAGAAAAGCGGTAGAAATTGCAAAGAAGAAAAAGAAGACGGTTGAAACGACAATTTGCTATACCACGAGTCCGGTTCATACAAACGAACTTTTTACCGACATGGCGGCAGAACTTGAAGAAATGGGTTCGGATATTATTTGCATAAAAGATATGGCGGGGCTTCTGTCTCCCAACAATGCTTATAATCTTGTATCAATGATAAAGAAAAGAGTTAGCGTCCCCATCCACGTTCATTCTCATTCTACCAGCGGTTTTGCTTCAATGTCTTTACTAAAGGCGGTAGAAGCCGGAGCAGATATCATTGATACTGCGATTTCCTCAATGTCTTGCGGGACATCTCATCCTCCTACCGAGTCGATGGTTTTTGCCCTATCAGAGATGGGTTACGACATTAACCTTGATTTGGAAAAATTAAAGGAAGTTGCGGATTATTTTAGAGAGGTTCGTAAAAAATATCGTTCTTTGGAAAGTGAATATACGAGTATCAATGCCGATATTATCGTAACTCAGGTTCCCGGCGGCATGATGTCCAACTTGGCAAGCCAGCTCAAAGAACAAAATGCATTAGATAGGATGGGCGAGGTTTTATATGAAGTTCCGCAGGTAAGAGAGGATTTCGGCTTTCCTCCGCTTGTTACGCCCACCTCTCAAATCGTCGGGACGCAGGCGGCCCTTAACGTCATTACGCGTGAAAAATATAAAGTAGTGACAAGCGAAACTAAAAATTATCTCAAGGGTCATTATGGCAAACCACCGGCACCCATCAATAAAGATGTACAAAAATCCGTGTTGGGCGGAGAGGATGTCATCAAAGTAAGGCCGGCAGATCTTATTGCGCCCGAGCTCTCCAACGAATATGAAGAAATTGAGAAATACAGCATATCTGATGAAGACCTTATTACTTATGTCCTGTTTCCGAATGTTGCATTAGAATTTTTTAGGGATAGAAAGGAAGATAAACTTCCGGATTACTCTAAGCCTACAAAGAAGGGATTCGTTTTGCAGGATTCTCTGCCGCAGGAATTAAAGAAAGATGGCGGGCTTGCGCCAAGTGAGTTTAACGTAACCGTTCACGGCGAAAGCTATAGAATAAAGATTGCGGGCGTAGGGCATAAATCTGATCAAAAAAGGCCTTTTTTCTTAAACGTAGACGGAATATTGGAAGAGGTTATTATAGAATCTCTTACGGAGATAGTTCCCAGCGCGGGAGGAGAAATAGTCGGAGAAAGCATTGCAAGGTCTAAAAGACCGTCCCCCAAGAGAGAAGGGGATGTTTATGCCCCGATGCCGGGTAGGATTACTAAAATTATGACTAAGAAGGGCGACTCTGTAAAGACGGGTGATACAATTTTGATTGTTGAGGCTATGAAGATGGAAAACGAAATTCATACCCCTATTGACGGCATAATCAAAGAAATATATGTAAAAGAAGGGGATAGTGTCAATCCGGACGAAACTTTAATCTACGTAAAGGCGTGTGATACGTAATAAATATGTTTGCAGGATTACTGTTTCCGCAGGATGCGTTTGCCTTTTACGGTTTATGGTGTGCGTGATATAGTGAAACCGCCGAAGAGCTTTGCCGCTATGCGTGATAAAAAAGGGAGGTGAAAGCGATTTGATCAGAGAACCTGTTGCAATGGGTTATTTTTACCCGGAAGGTTTAAGCAATATAAGAAATTTGCTTAATTCCTTTAACGTTGTCCCGGCAAAAGAAAAAATAGATGCTTTCGGCATAATATCGCCGCATGCCGGTTATGTATACTCCGGAAAGACTGCTTACACCGGATATTCAAGGATTAACGTAAAAAATAATATTATCATTATAGGTCCGAATCACACGGGTATGGGTGCCGATTATTCGGTAATGGGTGAGGGTAAGTATGGTTTTAGAGACTTTAATATTTCCGTTAATTCCGAGCTGGCGGATGCCATAATAAAGGATAAAGGCAGTCCGTTTGCCTATGATGAGATTGCCCATACAAAAGAACACTCCGTCGAAGTGCAAATACCGCTCTTGTATAATTTTAAAAAAGATTTTTCTATAGTTCCTATCATAGTCTCTTTTATGAGATACAGCGATGTATTAAATGCTTCTGCGGCAATATTTAACGCAATAAAAGGGTTAGATCTGTTAAACGATGTTTTAATAGTTGCAAGTTCGGATATGACTCATTATGAACCTGCGGAGTCCGCCAGATTTAAAGACGATATAGCCATTAAGGAAATTTTGGATTTAAATCCCTCCGGTTTATACGACAAGGTGAGAGAATATAAAATTTCCATGTGCGGCTTCATTCCGGCGGCTATAATGCTTAATGTTGCTAAAATGGCGGACCGTACTAATGCAAGGCTGATAGAATATACTAATTCAGGGGAAGTTACAGGAGATTATACGAGCGTCGTTGGATATTCTTCTATCGTCGTGTATTAAATTATTTTATAACGATACGGTGAAATAAATGAACAATAACAATGAAGTGAGGACAAGATTTGCTCCGAGTCCGACGGGGTATTTGCATATCGGAGGGGTGAGGACGGCACTCTTTAACTATGTTTATGCAAAACATTTTGGTGGAAAGTTTTTTTTAAGGATTGAAGATACCGACTTGGACCGCTCTCGGAAGGAGTTTGATGTTGATATATTAGACAGCCTTAAATGGCTTTCGATTACTCCGGACGAAGATGCCGTTTATCAATCCAATCGGCTTGAAATTTATAAATCTTATGCGGATAGGCTGTTGAAAGAGGGCAAGGCTTATTTATGCTTTTGTTCTAAAGAACTTATAGAAGAAGATAGGGACAGGTTTACATCTGAAGGGAAAAAGCCTATGTATTCAGGCAGATGCAGGAATTTAAAGCCTGAGGAAAAAGATTATTTCATGCCTCATGTTATAAGATTTAAAGCGGAAAAAGGGGAAGGTCTCAAGACCGGTTTTAAGGACTTGGCGAGAGGCCGGTTTATCAACTTCAATAATAATGAAATAGACGACTTTGTAATCGTTCGCGGAGACGGTATTCCTACGTATAATTTTGCCGTCGTTATAGACGATGCCCTTATGGGAATAACACATATTATAAGGGGCGACGACCACGTAAGCAATACCCCCAAGCAGATAATGCTTTATAATGCGATGGGGTTTAATATCCCGGAGTTTGCGCATGTCTCAATGATACTCGGTTCGGACGGGAAAAGGCTCTCTAAGAGGCATGGCGCCGCCTCCGTAAATCAGTATAAAAAAGACGGATTTTTGCCGGAGGCTCTAAACAATTATTTGATAAGGCTTGGGTGGTCGCATGGAAATGATGAAATATTTTATATGAATGATATGATAAGATATTTTGATTTAAAAAATATAAGCAAGTCTGCCGCGGTATTTAATACTGAAAAGCTTTTATGGTTGAATTCCCGTCATATAAAATCTAAAGACCCCTTTGCATTGATAGACCTGACAAACGACATACGAGATGTTTCCCAAAAACCTTTAATTAAAGATATAAGAACCGTTGCGCTTGTAGAATCCCTTAAATCCAGGATTAAAACGCTTGTAGAACTCAGGCAAAAGTTAGACTTTTTTGTAAACGAATCCATCGAATATAAAAGCGAAATCTTGAATGAATTTACTTTTGATGAAAATAGCCTTATTTTCTTAAAAGCATTTAAGGGTTTTCTGAATGGATTAAATTCTAAAATTTTTGAACGCAATGTCGATTTGAGCAAAAAAAATGAAGCCCTCGAAATGCTAAAGAATTCCGTAGAATCTATAAAGGGAGAGTTTGGCGATTTTTTATATAGAAACAACTGGACTATGAAGGAAAAAGCGACGCCAATAAGATTGGCCCTTACGGGAGAAAAGATAAGTCCGCCGTTATACGAGGTTATATTTGCTGTCGGAAAAGAGAGATGCATCCAAAGGGTAGATAAATTTTGCGATTACATAGATATTAAACGTTAATGAACTAAAGTTATCTTAAATTTAAAATGCCTCTAAAAATATGTGGTATAGATGAAGCAGGCAGGGGTTGTCTTGCCGGTCCGGTAGTTTCGGCGGCAATAATAATCGATAAAGATAAAATTCCTTCCGGCGTTAAGGACTCAAAACAATTAACGGAGGCAAGAAGAAACGAATATTATAAAATACTCGTTTCGGAAGCCGTTTCTTATTCCGTCGGCATTGCATCTCACATAGAAATAGATAAAATTAATATTTTAAGAGCGGCTATGCTTTCTATGCAAAGGGCTTTTGATGGTTTATCCGTTAAACCGGATATAGCAATTATAGATGGTCCGACCATACCGGAGGGTTTGAATGATATTTCCGGATTAAAGGCTATTTCGGTTATTAAAGGGGACGACAGGGTTAAGGTGGTTTCTTGTGCTTCCGTAATAGCCAAGGTGTGCAGGGATAAAATGATGGTTTCGTTAGACGAAAAATACCCCTGGTACGGTTTTAAAAAACATAAAGGTTATGCAACCTTAGAGCACAAAAAAAATCTAATGAAATATGGATTAAGTGAAATTCACAGGAAAACTTTTAAATTTTAATATGCATAACCTGTAAAAAATGAATAAATATAGTAAAATCAGCGGCAAATCTTCAAATAAAGCTAAAGGAGATAGGGGAGAGATAATAGCTGCCGGGTTTTTAGAAAAAATCGGATATAAGATTATAAAAACAAAATTTGGAAAAGGACGCGGTGAAATAGATATTATCGCGGAAAGTGAAAGCGGAGTGCTGAATTTTATAGGAGTCAAAACAAGATTTGGAAGCAAATTCGGAAAACAGTATGAATCGGCAGATAAAAAGAAAATCATAGACGCATCTAATTTTTTTTTGATTAATTCCAATATCGACAGAGAAAAAAGACTCATAAATTACGGTATTATTTCTATAGAATATATAGAGTGCAATTCAATCAAACTAATTTTTTTTGAAAATATATTTGAATAATGAATTCCATAAAAACACTGCTTGCACAGACAAGTCCGGTAGTCGGGGATTTAAAGAAAAATATAGAGAATCATCTTGATATTGTTTCAAAAGCAAAAGATGAGGGGGCAAGCCTCGTCGTTTTTCCGGAACTCTCTTTAACCGGTTATTTTTTAAAAGACAGCGTTTACGATATCGGTATAAATATTAATAACCGCGAAGACGCATCGGTATTGGAGCCTATTTTTAAGGCGAGCATGGACCTGAATATATCCATTATTGCCGGTTTTATCGAAAAGGACGAGGATTATAATTTTTACAACTCTTCTCTCTGCGTTGCAGACGGCAAAATTATACATGTTCATAGAAAAGTTTATCTGCCTACATATGGAATGTTCGAAGAGTCGAGATATTTTAAACCGGGCGGAGAATTTGGCGTTTTTGACATAGGCGGTATTAAAATCTCCGTTTTAACATGTGAAGATGCTTGGCATCTTTCGTCGTCTTATATAGCCGTTAATAAGGGTGCGCATGTTATTATAGTAAATTCCGCTTCTCCGACAAGGGGCATCGTGAAGGGGATAGATAGGTTTAGCTCGATAAATATGTGGGAGGAATTGCTTTCGGTAATTGCTTTTTATTATAAAAGTTACGTAATATACGTTAATAGGGTAGGTTATGAAGACGGTATCGGATTTTCGGGCGGTTCATGTGTATTCAATCCTTCCGGAGAAATGGAACGGATAATGGATTATCTTGAAGAGGGAACGATGAAAGTCGAAATAAATTTAGATGTTTTAAATATTGAAAGATTTAAAACACCCCTGATAAGAGATGAAAATTTAAATTTGACCATGAAAGAGATCGAGGGTATCTTAAATGAAAAAAGAACTTCCTGAAATAGACGAGCATAATTTCCCTATTATCTTTAAACATCTTGCTTATTTTATAAAAGATGAGGTCTTGAAAACCGGGATAAATAAGGTCGTATTGGGGCTTTCAGGCGGTATAGACTCCGCCGTGGCCTGTTATTTAGCCTCCGCCGCCCTTGGAAAAGATAATGTTGCTGCCCTGCTTATGCCGTATAAGAGCAGTTCCGAGGCAAGCTTGAAAGATGCGTTGAAGGTAGTGGATGAACTTGGAATTAATTATTATACGGTTGATATCACAAAGCAGATAGATGATTATTTTTTGGCAGAAAAAAACGATACTTCCTTAGGCGATATCAATGTCAGGATGGGAAACAAGATGGCGAGGGAAAGAATGTCCGTTTTATATGATTATTCATATAGATTAAAATCTTTGGTTTTGGGAACGAGCAATAAATCGGAATTACTCCTGGGTTACGGTACGATTTACGGTGATATGGCGTCGGCCTTAAATCCCATCGGAGATATTTATAAAACTCAGATATATCGGCTTGCAAAACATCTGAGGGTCCCGGAAAGCATAATAAAGAAACCGCCTTCAGCGGATTTATGGGCTGAGCAGTCGGATGAAGCCGAATTAGGTTTTTCTTACGAACTTGCCGACGGCATAATGTATCTTTTGATAGATAAGATGTATAAGCCGAAAGTTATCGTATCGTTAGGTTATGATGAAAATCTTGTAAATAAAATATACCGCAAAATAAAAAAATCTCAATATAAAAGGCGGATGCCTTTAATAGCCAAAATATCGGAACGAACTATAAATATAGATTTCAGATATTTAAGAGATTGGTCTTAATCGGATGTCCGCTTTATACGTTGTTGCCACTCCCATAGGGAATCTTGAGGATATTACTATAAGGGCGCTTAAAGTAATGAGGCGGGTAAATCTTATAGCCTGCGAAGATACGAGAAAAACAAGAATATTGACCTCGCATTATCACATAAAAACACGCTTGATTGCTTATCACGAATATAATAAGAGAAAGGCGGCAGACGGCATTATTGCTAATATAAAAAAGGGAAAAGACATCGCATTGGTGAGCGAAGCCGGAACCCCTTTAGTATCCGATCCGGGTTCATATTTGGTGAGATTATGCGTGGAACAAAGCGTTAAAGTCATTCCTATACCCGGTGCATCAAGCGCTTTGAGCGCCCTGTCGGCGTCCGGTCTTGACGTTGCCAGGTTTACGTTTGTAGGGTTTTTGCCGAAAAAGAGAGGCAAGAGAAAAAAATTTCTTGCCAAGCTTAAAGAGGAAGAAAGGGTTTTTATCGTGTTCGAACCCGCAAGAAGCGTCGAAAAATTGCTTGAAGACGTCACGGAGATATTTGGAAACGTAAAAATTTGCTATGCTAAAGAGCTTACTAAAATTTACGAATTTATAAAAACCCAAGATATAGAAATGCTAAAGGATGAAATTAAAAACTCTCCCGAATTATTAAGGGGAGAAATAACGCTGCTTATAGAACCCCTTCAATAAGGTCTCGTCTCGGCGGTTTATCGAATAACCTTAAAATCTTTAAAGTTCGACAGATTTTCCTGTTCATAAAGTTTGACTTCATTTACTATAGAATGAGGCGGTCCCGCATGAACTGCGAAAACCATTTCTTTTATCAGGTCTTCTTCTCCCTCTAAAAAAACCTCTACATGACCGTCGGCGGTATTCCTGACATAACCCTTTATGCCCACTCTATCTGCTTCAAGTTTGGTAAAATTTCTGAAATTAACCCCTTGGACGATACCTTTTATTACAGCTTTATATGATTTTACAGCCATTGTCTGTCGGTATAAGTTAATATTGTTATTTGGCGTATGTATTCAAATCTAATCTCTTTATTTTGGCTTCCTTACCCTTTTTCTTTCTTAAATAATACAGTTTTGCTCTCCTTACTTTTCCGCGATAAAGTAATTCTATTTTATCGATTAGGGGCGAATTAATTAAGAAAATTTTTTCTACGCCTACGCCGTAAGAATTTTTTCTCACGGTAAAAGAAGAGCGCAAGCCGCCGGCTTTTTTTGCTATAACCACGCCTTCAAAAACCTGAATCCTTTCTTTGTCTCCTTCTTTTATTTTTTGGTGCACCTTTACGGTATCTCCCGGTTTAAACGTCGGAATATCTGTTTTTAGAGATAAATTTTCAATTCTTTCAATGATATTCATTTAAGTCTCCTTTCGTATTTATTTTATATTTATAGCAAAAACTAAACCTGTTCCGTTTTTTTGTTAAGTAAGTCCAATCTGTTCTCTGCCGTTTTTTTTAAAGCCTCATCCATTCTCCATCCGCTAATTAATTTATGGTTTCCGCTAAGAAGAACATCCGGAACGGCATAGTCTTTTACGACCGTCGGTTTCGTATATTGAGGGTATTCCAACATTTTTTCAATATCCCCGGAAAGGCTTTCCTCTTTTAACGATTCTGAATTTCCGAGAAATCCCTTAAAGTAACGGCTTACTGTTTCTACTAAAATAATAGAGGCGATCTCTCCGCCGGATAAAATATAGTTACCTATAGATATTTCCATTCCGTTTATAATATCCGGCACTCTTGCATCTATCCCTTCATATCTTCCGCAAATTATTATAATATGGTCACAATCGGAAAAATCACGTGCTATTTTTGAGTTCAGCAGCCTCCCCGAAGCCGACATTATTACGGTAATGGTTTTATCACCTTTAAGTTTGCAATCATTCAAATCGCGTCTATCGTATTCGTTTATAGAATACTCGTATGCCTTGATAATCGGTTCTGCCATTAAAAGCTGCCCCGCACCCCCTCCGTAAATCTTGCCGTCTACCCTCCCGTGCCTGTCTTCTGAAAAATTTCTCGGATTAATAATATTTATTCGGATAAGACCGTTTTTAACGGCCCTTCCGATAAGTCCGACCTTGAGAAACGAATCAAAATATTCGGGCATAATCGAAATTATATCAATAACTTTTGCATTCCGGACCGCCTTGCTCTCATCGTTCATATTTTGTAGTCTTCTTCATTTTTTACGTTTATCTCTAAACTTTTTATATCTATGGATTTGATATTATTTTCAGTCATAGGGATCAAATAGATGTCTTTATCCGACGTAATTCCTACAACATCGGTTTCGCCGGAGTAAATTTCCGAAACGATTCCGATATTTTTACCGATTTCGTTGTAACAGTCTAATCCGATTAAATCGGAAATCAAATACTCGTCTTTATCGACGATAATGTCGGTTTTTTTTATGAATATCGGAACTCTTTTGAACTTTTCAGCTTCCTCTATAGAATTAACATCGCAGATTTTAATAAGATATCCCTTATTTACCGGTCTTATTTTTTCGATGTCTATAAATGAGTAACAGTCGGTTTTTTTTATAAATAAAGAAACATTCAACCCTATTGCATCCGTTAGGGGATTATAAGGAATAAACAGAAGCTCGCCATGAATTCCATGTGGTTTTGCAAATTCCCCAATACTTATATAGCCGTCTGTATAATTATCGCCGTTTTCACGGTTGTCGTTCATTTTCCTTGTTTTTTGACCAAAGACATAACGGTATCGCTGGGTTTTGCCCCCAGACTTATCCACTTGTCGAATTTATCTTTATTAATAGTAAATTGATTAGTGCTTGAGCATGGATTATACACGCCCAATATCTCAATAAACTTTTTTTGAACCGCTTTTTCTTTTGAAGCCGCTACAATTCTGTAAACAGGTTTTTTGTGAGAACCTACTCTTGTAAGCCTAATTGCTACCGTCACTTGAAATCTCCCTTGTTAAATATGTTTTTAATATTATTTATATTTTTTAAAGAACCCGATTTATTCTTTTTAAATGCTTTCATCATTTTTTTAACCTCTTCGAACTTATTTATAAATATATTGACGTCGTTTACCGCCGTTCCGCTTCCCGTTGCAATTCTTTTCCTTCTACCGCCGTTAAGAATGCCCGGGTTTATACGCTCTTTTTCGGTCATGGAGTTTATTATTGCCTTAATTTTCGATATTTCCTTTTCTGCTAACTCGGGATTAAATTTATCTTTTATTTTGGAAAAACCCGGAATCATTCCTGCTATTTTAGTAATGCCGCCTATTTTAGACATCATTTTAAGCTGTTCCGCAAAATCTTTTACGGTAAAGTTTTTTTTATTGAGAGAATTCTCGATAGATTGAGCGGATTTCTCGTCTATGGATTCCTGCGCTTTTTCTATCAAGCCAAGAATATCTCCCATGCCGAGTATCCTATCGGCAATTCTATCGCCGTAAAAAACCTCAAAATCGCTTAATTTTTCACCTACTCCGATAAATTTTATCGGTTTATTCACTGTTTTTTTAATAGACAGTGCCGCTCCGCCTCTTGAATCTCCATCAACCTTAGTTAAGATAATGCCTGAAATATTCAGTGCATCGTTAAAAGCCTTTGCTACCGTGACGGCGCTTTGACCCAGCATAGAATCTGCAACGAATAAAATTTCTTGTGGATTAAACTTATTGTTAAGCGATTTAAGCTCGTTCATAAGCGGTTCGTCGATTTCAAGCCTTCCTGCCGTATCGACTATCACCGTGTCGTAAGCCTGTTTTTTGGCAATGTTTAATGCGTTTTGCAGAATATTTTCCGGATTTTGCATAACTTTTCCGTTTTCTTCGGATGGTTCGTAAACGGGTATATTAATACTTGCGCCTATTTTTTTTAACTGCAGTATTGCGGCAGGTCTGTAAACATCTGCCGGAACCAAATAAACCTTGCGTTTCATTCTGTGCAGGTATAATGCAAGCTTGCCTGCGGTAGTAGTCTTACCGGAGCCCTGGAGCCCTATAAGCATAATAATTACAGGCGGTTTAGCCTTAATATTAAGGGGTTCGTTGTCGCCCAATAGAACGACCATCTCGTCTCTTATTATTTTTATTATCTGCTGGGCAGGGTTCAAGCTGTCGGCAACCTTTTCGCCTATAGCTTTATTTTTTACGTTCTCAATAAATTCTTTTACGGTAAGGTAGTTTACATCGGCTTCCAATAAAGATAGTTTTATTTCTTTAAGGCTACCTTCAATATTTTTCTCGGATAGCTTTCCGTAACCCCTAAGGTTTTTAAATACTCTTTCGAGTTTTGAACTTAGTCCGTCAAACATTTTGATATTTTATATGAGTTTAAATACAAATAACGTAATAATATTAAGAGTGTTATTTTATTATTTTTCGGAAAATATGTCAAGCCCGCGGAATACTCCTGAAATTGCCCGTAGAATCAGGTATTAACAGCTATATTGGTATCGGCACGCCCCGATTCTTCTCTTCGGATCTTATTTGGTAAAGATAAAAAGGCTTTAATAAGAATAAACCACCCCGCATAGATTAAAATTAAACCCAGGCCAAAAAATATGATTCCTACTGCACCCCAGAACATAAAACTTCCTGCCAATTTAAAAAATTTGTTGTTTGTATGAAGTGCAATTAAAACAAAACTTTTTTTATAAAAACTAGAGCCGATTATTATAAAGGGATAAATTATTAGGAAGCCGATTATTGCGGATATATACGATTTGAATTCAAAAAACTTAGGAAAGAAGATAAGGACGATCGCTACCCCAAAAAAAATTCCCGAAATTTCTATAATAAACCCCGTGAAAAATTTATGAAATATAGATTTGTCTCTTAAAATCTTTCCGGTTTTATATATAGCTATAAAAAATAATATACCGCCTATAGAATTGAATATATCGCTAAAATAAGGTATTACACCCAGAAAGATTAATATGCTTCCCGCAACTCCCAAAACCTTCAATGTTTTTAATGAATCCATAGGAATTATACAAAAACGTATTTGCCGCTCAATTTAAATCTCAAGTCGAATGCGGGTCGGTTAAACTTTCTTTAAAGTTTATGTATTAGCGTGATATAGCGAATCTTTTATTGAGAATAATCTTGCCATATGTCGACGTTGTTTGTCAAGTTAGCATAAAATAAATTCCTATTTTTGCCACACCTTATTCGATATATTCTTTTGCGTTATGCGGATATATGAGGATTAAAGAATATTCTATTATATTAATATATTAATATACTAATATTCAGGTAAAATAAAGGTTTTCATAATAAATATATATTTTATTTTTATAATTTTTTAATAATAAATTTTTATATTGACATACATAATCGTAATATGTTAAATTTTAATTAAATTAGACTAAACGGTTTACATTTTAGGTGCAGATAAAAATTTTGTAATCACATTTGAATAAGGGGCGGATAGATGAAAAAAATTAAATGGAAAAAAGTTTTTTTATTTGCGTTGATAGTGCCTTTTATTTTCGGCGCGGTTATTTTCAGCAGGTTATGGATGAGCAACTCCATCAAATCACATGTCGCTGTCAGCCGTAAAGCCCAGTCTAAAAGTCTTTCGTTAGGTCTTATTTCCGGCAAAGTTCTAAAGGGCTTTAAAACTCCCGTTGCCAACGCTTGCGGACTTGCGCCCTCAAGCTGCGTCGAATGTCATAGCGGGGGCATAGCGGAAAAGGATCTCGGGCCGATACATCATGTTCATCGTCCGGTGCGCAATATAAGTTGTATTACCTGTCATAAAGGGAATCATTTTGCAATCGCGAAAGGTATGGCGCATGCCAATTTGATAGCCGATCCCCTTAAGACTCCTAAGTTCTCGTGCGAAGCATGTCATACGTCCGATCTTTCGCAAATAGTTAAAAAAGCCGAATCTGAAGACAAGGCGTTTTACGCGGCGCATCCAAATGCCCCGAAACTTAAGGGTTGATTAGATGTTTTTTTGATAAATGTTGCAATGTACGTTAGAGATATCGATGATTAAAATCTAAGGGAGGGTTTTGTCGTGTCAAATAATAGTTCTTGCAGTGTTGGGGCCATGCAGGCTCCTAAAATTAAAAAGTTTCCGGTGGGCTTGATAACATTAGTGGTTTTAAGCATCATCGGCTCGGTAATGATGTATGACATTCACCATGTGTTTATATATCTTCTCGCTTATTACTGGTTTGGGTTAATATTCGGATTATTTCTTCAATACGGCCATTTTTGCATGGCGTCCGCTGTTCGTGACATATTCGCCGTTAAAGTCGTGAGAGTTGCTGCGGGGCTGATGATCGCTATAATAGTTTACGGTATCATTTCGGCAATAGTTACGGGATTCGACTTTCTTACTTTTTCGCCTAATCCATTCGCCGTCAGCGAATTAATCGGCGGGGCGATATTCGGGTTTGGTATTGTTTTTGCCGGGGGTTGTTCATCGGGTACGCTATACAAATCCGGAGAAGGGAACATGACTTCGTGGATAGTCCTTTTCAATTTGGCATTGTCGCAGATCGTGTTCGCGGCAACCAGTTTTGGTTTTTTGAATTATTTTATTCCTAAAGCATGGAAGGTGGCCGCTATTCAACAGGGAATACCCAAGGAATATTTACACACCTGGTACGACTACTTTATGGCCGGTTATGTTTTTACGCATAAAGGCTATACGATAGCGGATCTACTCAATTTTCACAATATATGGGCAAATGTTTTTATCAGCAATACTTTTATTAACGTTTTTATCCCGTGTGTAATTATTCTTATCGTAATATATTATTTGTATCATAGAAAACATTACATACATGAGAACAAATTTACGTCAAAAAATATAGGGTTTAAGAATGAGTTAAAAGGAATGTGGTCAATGCTCGTACAGGCTAAAAAGACCGTGTATGGCGGTATCGGTCTTGGGGTTTTTGCGGGACTCAATATGTTTGTGCTGAGCGATCTTCGCAAAGTATATCATTTTGTAAATTTTGGGCAGGTACTTGAGAGATTAGGTTATACCCATGGAATAGCACTTCAAGGCGTATTTGACCCGGGTTACTGGTATATTGCAACTCAGGAGGCTCAAGGACTGGCATGGGTGTTTCAAAAATTAGGGTGGAATTTGATGAATAACATGACCTTCGGTTTTGTAAACGGAATTCCAAACCCCTTGCTTAACCCCCCTCTGTTAATGTCTTTCGGAACGATTATCGGTGCGGCCATCATGGCGATTTCCTTTAAAGAATTCAGCTGGAAAATTCCAAATCTCGAAACAATCGCTTTTGCAACATTTGGCGGTTGGTTCATGGGCATCGGTGTGAGAATAGGGTTAGGATGTAATATCGGAGCATTCTTTGTTCCCGTCGTTAACGGAGACCCAAGCGGCTGGCTTTATTTTGTCGGTATGATAATAGGAAGTTATTTTGCGGTTAAAGTAATCGGTAAATGGATTAATTATAAGAGCGCCAAAGAGTTGAAAGAGTTGGATAATATAGAAGGTTTTATGTAATTATGCAACGGTGAGATAAAAATTATGAGCGAGGTCTTACGAAAACAATCCGAATATGTTTATGTGCTTGATTGCAGAAAGATGAGCGAAAAAAGAACGCAGGTATATGTTAAAAATGCGATAGGTAAACTCAAAGGCGGATTTCATTTAAAGGTGGTGGTAAAAGGCCCGTCGTGTGGCGAGTGTTTCGGTATTACGGGATTGTGCGAAGTCGAAAAAAAATGTGAATTACTAAGCGTTACCGACGAGAAAGGAATATATACATACGAGATTCTCAAGGAATAAGTAAGGAATAAAACTAAATTAAAAGGGGGGATATAAACTATTATGGCGGTAAAATTCGAAAAAATAGACGATAACAACTATGTGTTAGATGTTACGGGTTATGTTTGTCCCGTTCCTCAAATGTATGCTAAAAAAGTTTTAGAAAAGATAAACAAGGGTGATCATGTAAATATTAAAATAAGCAATCCCTCCTCTCACGAGAGCATACTGCAAATGTGCAAAAACGAAGATCATTCCGTCGCAAATGAGATATTGGAGAAGGGCATTTATATTATTGAGGTCGTAAAGTGAGAATATCACGAATTTTGCATTATAATATGGGGGGTTCCATATGCACATCGGCGTAGTAATAACCGACGATAGATATATGAATAACGCGATAAACTTATTAAAAACAGCATCTTTAAAGGGTTTTGAGACTGAATGTTTTTTGACGGACAGGGGTATTTTGCTGTTGAACTCTGCTGATTTTATCGATTTAATAGATCAGATTTATTGCAAAGTTTCAATTTGCGAACATTCTATTGATAGGTTGGGGGAAACTAAAAATATCGAAAAATTCAAAGATAAGACGGTCATAGGCGGACAATATCAGGATGCCGAATTGGTTAACCGCTCAGATAAGGTAATCGTATTTTAAATTCATATAATTCTACGATAAAACTAAGGATAAATTATGGAAAATAAAGAGCCGAAACATATATTGGTAATATCGCAATTTAAAAAATACGAAGGGTTGAGAATGGCGAACGGTTTAATGTTATTGGACGACAGAGTAAGGGTAGTTGTCATTGGTGATTTGGAAAAAAACGAAAATATAAATATTCAGCTTGAGACTATCGAGTTCTGTGAAATCCCCTTGCAATACGTAAATCCCGATAGTGATTCTGATTTAAATAATTTAACCGATGAAGTACAAAATGCGGATGTGGTGTATATATTATGAGTAAAAAATTTTTGTTTTTATATGTTGATAGTCCAGAGATTGAGAGAGATAATGTCATGCATAAGGTTGCCGAAAATTTAAGGAAAAGAGGTTTGGAAGTTAAAGAGATTATAAAAAATAATGACGAAAGTATGATTTTAGATGAGATTTTATGGAGCGACGTTCCTATCGTTGTTAAAGGTTTGTGAGAGCGTTAACGTAAGTAATTGAACTTAATTTTTAATTCAGGAGAAAAGTGACATGAAAAAGTTAAAAATTTTAATAATTGCCTTTGCGGTAATGTTTTTATGGGTGGGCAGCATTTACGCCCTTAATGTTCCGAAGAATCATTTAGTCTCGCCGCACTGGGTTTATAACCATATACATAATAAGAATATGGTTATAGTAGATATAAGGGCTCCAAAAGCCTATGCATCCGGACATATCCCCGGGGCGGTAGACATACCGTTTCCTTCTATAATGCAGGATTATGTTGGTATCAAGGTTCTCGGAAATATTGCAAGTCCGCAAAGAATGACTGATATTTATAGGCATGCCGGTATAACCGATCGCAGCATAATCGTTTTCACCGGGGGCGGCTTATCCGAATTTCCGCTCGGTTACAGCAGTGAAACCAGGGCGCTATGGACGGCGTGGTTTTACGGATTAAGAAACACGGCGATATTAAACGGAGGATTAGCAAGGTGGATGTACGACAAGCTGCCTATTACCGTTAAACCTTCGCATCCTACGGAAAGTAATTTTAAAATCGCCGATATTAATTTGCATTCGCGTGCTCCGTATCAACGCATATGGAAATATTTAGAGACCAACGATGCCGTTTTGATAGATGCCCGCCCCTCGGCATGGTATGAGGGGATAGACCACGATAAGAGGTTCGTGAAGCACGGACACATACCTGGGGCAATCAATGTTCCGTTTAAAAGGTTTGAAAAAATGAATAAAGCAGGTTATTATGAATTTGTAACTCCTGCGGAAGCAAGGGCTGTGATGATAAAGGCAGGGGTAAGTTTTAGAAAGCCGGTAATTACCTATTGTAATACGGGATACTGGGCGAGCCTTGACTGGTTTGTAACTAAATTTTTGATCGGCAAAAACGATGTAGCCGACTATAACGGTTCATGGACGCAATATTCCAGGCTTCCCAACGCTCCCATAGTTGATTTACATATACATAATTATAAAAAATAAATAAGAGGGCAAAACCGTATGAAAAAGATTTTTTTGACCGCATTTTTGTTTTTGGCAGTATTTTTAGGTTTTAATATCAGCGGAGCGAATGCAAGTATGCCTACTAATGCATGTGCTATGAGCAAAACAAAAAAAACGCGGAATATGAAGAGATTTTTTAGGATGCATTCGTTAAACTTTAGATTTAATTTCTACATATTTCATCCGGGTCCTTTTTGGGTTTACAAGAATGCCAAGGTTTTAAAGTTAACGCCGGTGCAAGTTTTGCAGGAGAAGATGCTTGCAAAGGAGATGATGAATGATACGAAACAAGGCATCAAGACACTTAAGAAGGCGATACTCGGGTATAGAACCGCGTCTATGCAGAAAAATCCAAGTATAAAAGAATCAATAAGCCGCGTCAAAGCAGTAGGAGAGGCAGAAACATATCTCGGATACGTGATGATACCCTCCCATATTAAAGCATATAGATTGCTTGACCCGTCTCAAAGGATGATGTATTTAAAACTTGCAAAAATTAAGGCGGCAAAAATGCGGAAAATGATTCATTGAAAAATAAAGGTAAAGAGGGGGATTAGTTAATACGCCCCCTCTTTTATCGAAGAGGTATTCTTACCCGTTTTCTCCAGAGTAAATATTTACTGCCCTTGTCCTCTTTTAATGCCTTCAAAAAAATAATCCTTATGATTTTAGGCAACTGTTTCATCTTTAAGTATGCCTCGAAGAACCGCGTATAGTGAGATTCCGGTTTAACGGTGATCCATGCCTTTAAATATTTAGAGCCGTTAAGCAATGGATAATCATATATCAACATACCGGTTTGAAAAGGTTTTAACCGTGTGTCGAAATATTGTTTTTTTAAATTTAAACTTACACTCCAGCCTATTACATAATGTTTGACCGATTTACCTATAATGTTTCCGTCTACTTTCTCCTGCGCTATATTTAAAATTACCTTGGGCGTAGTATATGTGGGAAAATCATGTCCCACCCCGGAATTTGTTATGCTCAAAATCGTATTTACTCTGCCTGAATAAATTTTAACCCTTGTAAGACGTATAGTTATAGCTTTTAATATGAAATCTTTGTTGTAAATACTTTTAAAAGCCATTGAACCGCGCGGAGTATGACAAGTCTCACATGAAATACCTTTTTTTGCATAGATACTCTTTTTCCATTCGTAGTAGGTATTTTCGAATAATTTTCCCTTAAGCCTTCTATTATCCTGGGGAAGTTGATGACATTTTATGCAAAAGTAGGAACTTAAAAAGGCTTTAGAGGAAACAAATCCCCTGTGGGCAATCTTTCCTTCTTTAACATATTTTGCGACCGGAGGACCGAATCTGCGTAAGTATCTGACGTGGCAGGAAGAGCAGCTAACACTTGAGGCGCCGTTTTCCATTGGTATTTTTAAGGCATTCAGCGCTATAACCTTTGCCCTTTCTTCTTTCGTGCCGTTTTGCAGAATTTTCTTTTCTTTTGCACTCGGTCCTTTATATTCGGCAGGGTGCAGCACGTAATATCCGGCAACCGGCGAATGGCAGCTCAGGCAGCTAAGTACCCACGGTCTCCAGTGTTTTGATGTCATCTTTTTCAATAAAAGCTGTCCTATTACGCCGGCATCCATTGAATGTGCCATTCTTGATTTTTTCCATTCCGTATATTGTCTATAATGGCACGCCATGCAGGAAGAAGATGAAAGAGATTTTTGAATCTTCGGCCGGATAGGGAGCGGGTTCCCTTCATTAATAGGGGTTTTCCAATATGCGTCTAAAAATTTATGCGTGTTTTTATTTTTGGAAAGATTTTTTAAATATGAATATTTTTTATTAACCTTATTGGTTTTTGTTTTTGCACAGGCTGTTAGAGCAAAAAAGGAAACAAGCAGGACTAAAACTAAGGCTATCGGCAGATATAATTTTTTTTCTTTATGCATAAAAATAAGATGAAAAAATTAGTTGTCGGAAATAGATTTCAAATAGTTTATCATAGAATCGAAACAATTCCTTAATTTTTTCTTATCATGAGAGGATTTTGCCGCAAGAATGCATCCCTCCATTGAGGCTACCAAAAAATCGGCTACCTTCTCCGGATTGAAGTTAGCATTTAAAATCCCAAGCCTCAATGATTTATCTAAGGCTTTTCTAATATAAGACGACCACATTTTAAGGATGGAATCGGTCTTTTTGGAAAATTCAATATCTACTGAAGAAAATTCTACGATAAGATTGCCCAAAGGGCATCCGGTGGATGAATAATGATTACCTTTTTTATCGTAAGACATATTAATTTTTTTTATTATATTTTTAACCGGGTCCTCGCCTTTATGAACATTGCGCCAAACCGTAAGAAATTCCTCTTTTATTATTTCATCGATAATCGCCTTCGCAATATCTCTTTTTGATGCAAAATAGTAGTAAAAGGAGCCCTTAGATACACCTGCTTCATTTAAAATATCGTCTATCGTAGTACCCTTGTATCCTTTGTTTAGTATAAGGAGATAACTTTTTTTTATTATTCTGTTCCTTATGCCGTCGTTATTGGCCATAATCAATATACCAAAATTTAGGATGTTCAAAATTTTGCATTAATCTGATATATTAAAATAATATTTAATACATTAAATATTATTAAATCAAACTTTTTTGTTTTTGTAAATATAAATATGTGAATCTTTGTTTGCAACCGGTGTGAACAAAGATTCCAATAAATGTTACCCGAAACCGAAAAATATAAATCCCTGTTAAGTCTCTATATGTCTTATTAAAAACGTTAATAGCTCTATTTTACTATAAGATCTGATAAATTTCTTACGAAGAGGCTCCTGTCCGTTACAATTTCGTTATTAGCGGCATGTTTTTTGCAAACATCTAAGGTTGTCAAGGAATTATTATGCAGAGACATAAGGGAATATCGGTATATTAGAATATTTGAATAGTTTAATATGTATTAAAATAAAATTTTTATAAAAAATGAATAATTTTTCTTGACAATAGCGTTTAATATATGATAATTTTTAACTTAAAGTTCATGATTTAGAGAGTAGGGATATCAATTATCTGAGTCAAAGTTTTTAACTTTCAGAAAAATTTAATTTAATATGGAGGTAAAGATGAGAAAAAATTTTTTAGCGCTGGCATTGTTTGTATTTGCAATTGCCGGTTTTTTAGCACTAGCGGCGACTTCGCCGTCTTTTGCCGCCTCGCAGGCAAATAAAGCGGGGGTCAGCTTTTCACTTAGCGGGCAATATGTCGGTAAACTTCTTTGGGCGCAGAATCAGGCTCAGGTATTTTCAAACAGTTCGAAGAGCGCGACACGCAACACCTTTCAGACCCTTCTTCAGAGGGTAAGATTAAACTCAAAGATTAGCTATGACAAGCTTTCCCACGGTATGCCGCTTGCCATGCTTGCCGTTCAAGTCGATTTAACCAATGCCTATAACGGAATTACTAACGGTTTAGGGAGTAACGGCTGGTATGCCCTTGGCGGAACACCTGCACCTTTGGGTTTTGATCATGATTTTAATACATTCGGCTTAAGACTGGCTTATCTTAGGGTTATAACGCCGATAGGTGCTATTATGGTAGGTCGTATGCCCGTCAAATTCGGTCTCGGGATAGCGGTTAACACGGATGCCGACGGTTTGGGTGATTTTATGCCCATAGGCAATATAGGTATATTTGCGGGAGTATTATTCGGTTCCGAGGTAAGCACCTATAACGCACCGCAAAGTAAGGGCAGCAATAATGTATATAATGTTGGAATTTATCCTCCCACAGGTGAAGGTTATAC